>Ga0302137_1000177_pt1 | contig 25833 bp, 22 predicted proteins | sample CBN3_SCM_MG_FD_203127 | JGI IMG/M metagenome (GOLD analysis project Ga0302137, IMG submission 203127) | Marine microbial communities from Western Arctic Ocean, Canada - CBN3_SCM | ecosystem: Environmental > Aquatic > Marine > Oceanic | place: Canada: Western Arctic Ocean | collected 2017-09-15 | reverse complement strand
TTCCTTAATACTTTGTTGAAAAGTGCTTAGTGACAAAACTATTAATGGGGAGCCTATCGACACTGCAAAAAGTAATACTACTACTTTTCGTCCGAAACTGACCCTGTTAGCCCCGTTTATATCTCAATGTAACGTAAGAATTTCAATTTCGTCTACATTGATAGGCTATTTATTGTGCGCTAGCCGGTAGGAGCTCCGCTACATCCCGCAGCAGTTGTTGCCAGCGACGTCGTTGTACTTTCAGCCTGGACTGAACTGTCTGGTAGCGATCTCTTAGTTGCAATTGATCCCAGTGGCTCAGGGTTTCCTGTATCTGTAGCCCTTTTCCTTCATACCAGGCTTGCCGGTGTTCCGACCAAAGCTTCAGGGTGTCAACAAATTCCTCATACTCCTGCTCCAGCCTGGCGCGCCATTTGTCAGGGGTGTTGAGGAGGTTGCATTTTTCAGCTGCCGATTTGTACTGTAGTTCGACTTTGGCCTTCTCAATTTGCAGCGGTGTGCAGCGCTTGAGGCTTTTGGTTAAACCAATCCATGCACAGCACTGTATCAACCACTTGGTCGGATCGTACTGCCACCACTTGATGCCATTTCGGTAGTCCCATTGAAAGGCGTGGTGATAGTTGTGATAACCCTCTCCGTAAGTCAGCAGTGCAAGAAAGGGATTGTCTCGCGCTGTATTTTCAACGCTGTAAGGCTGGCGGCCCCACATATGAGCGAGCGAATTGATTAGGTAGGTAAGATGTTGGCTAAGCACCAGGCGAAGTAGCCCCCCAAGCAGAAGGCCGGCCATTATGTCTCCGTGATAATAGCCAATTAATCCTGGAAACACGATATTCATAAACAATGTCAGCTTTAAGTAGTGTTTGTGCTGCCATTGAACTATCGGGTCTTTCTGTAAATCTTGTACATTTGAAAAGCCGGTCTGGGCACTCTCGTAATCGCGCAGGATCCATCCGATATGGGAAAACCAGAAACCGCGCTTTGCGGAGTAGGGGTCATGCTCGTTATCATCCACGAAACGGTGGTGGTTGCGATGGTCTGATGCCCAGAGCAATATGCTATTTTGTAATGCGCAGGCACCACCAATTGCAAATAGAGCTTTCAGAACAGGGTGTGCCTTGTAAGCCTTGTGGGACCAAAGACGATGATAGCCGGCAGTAATCGACATGCCACAGAACGCCATCAAAACCCCGAAAACAACCCATTCAAACACATCGTAGCCATAATAATAGCCATACAGAGGCACTAGGGTTAACGCTGAGGCCGGAGTTAGGCTGAACAAAAACATATTGATCCAGTTAATAGGCGCTTTCTTCATAATTGCGATACTGCCCTTTTGTGATTACAAGTGTGACTCGTCTTAGGATTATAATACCGATAAGGTGAACTGATTCTGAATTTTTCTATTAAATAAACTATCACATGATAGCCAGGTGCACAAAACGATTAGCTTGGCAAAAGGGGAATGTTGTGGAAGAGATGCTTGTTGAGTTGCAAACCAAGTTTAGTTTTCAGGAGGATCTGTTACAGGAACTCAATCTTGTGGTAACCCACCAACAAAAGCAGATCGATGATTTGCGGCGTGAAGTGAAGCGTTACATGGAGCAAAGTGCTGAAATATTAGCGAGCGTCAATCACTTGGGTGGTGGCGAACAAAACGAGAACCCCCCGCATTACTAATTCGCCGCAGCCGAATTGCAATATCACCTGCTAGCCATTAATGACAACGTCATCCGCCTGGAGACCCTTCTCACCTTCACTGATAGCAAATTCTACCCGCTGGCCGTCCTGAAGCACTCTGTGTCCCTGGCCTCTTATTGACCTGAAGTGCACAAATACATCATCACCGCTATCGCGGGTAATAAATCCAAAGCCTTTGTTGGCACTAAACCACTTAACATTTCCCAGTTCTCGGTTTTCAACATCAAAGTAGGGGGCGGATTCATCGAGTATCTTATTATTAGCTGTTCTGGCAGCCCAAAAAGCTGTGATGAGATTTACGACAAAGAAAGAGAGCGCAAGCAGAGGGAAGTCGGCTGTGCTTAGTTGAAAATTCTCGGCAGTTAGAAAATATAGAGGAGCTGCCATTAAAATCGTAATTATGGCGGCTATAAAAAATGGCTTAGTGCTCATTGTTAATCTCTTTTTCTTTTTGTGTTATGTGATTGGCCGGTTTTTATCTGTTTTGCCGATACCAAGTCTGTCCGTGTTTGTTGGTGTCGAGGCCAGTTGCCAGCCTTCGAATTCAGTAGCTTACGGTTTCCTCCTAGATGAATTCAAGCAGGGCCCAACAGTACACTAGTGAAGCCCTAAATTAAACTATGGTTGGTGGCGAGGCTGGGAATTTCTTTTAATCTACTTAAGGCTGGATTCAGGTTGAGGTTGCTAAATTTGCCTTGTAACAAGGAAGAAGTGGCTCAGCTCGCGGTGAAACAAGATGAGCCAAAGCCCCATGGAGTGGATTTTTTAGTGAAGTAGCGAGGTGCAAGCAGATGAAAAGCTTATTTTTTGCCAGCTTAGGTGTGGTTTTAACATTGTCAGTAGCGTCGGTTTGGGCGCAAACCAATTTTGAATATGCCCCAGTCGTCGATTCTCGGCCCATTTATCAGGTGGTGGAGGTTTCTGCGCCACAGCAACAATGTTGGGAAGAAGAGGTCGTCAGGGATCAGTATCGCGATAACCCAAACACCGGGACACCGGTTTTACTGAGCACACTCATCGGTGGCGCAATAGGCAATTCCATCGGGCACAATAAGTCGAATCAACGTGTCGGTGCAGTGGTTGGGGCCTTGTTGGGCCGCTCCATAGGACGTGATATAGTGCGCCAAAGTAATCAGTCACAGTCCCTCGAATATGAGGTTATTCAGCGCTGCAATACGGTCTATCAGCAGCGTGAGGAAGAACGACTCATGGGCTATCAAGTAACTTATCTCTACAACGGTGAAGAATTCTCCGTTCGTACAGACACTGATCCAGGTGAGCAGATCAGGATACGGGTGAGTGTAGAAGCTGTCCTATAATTGGCGCTTGGCAATGGGGAGATGGTTCTAGTTGGGCAAATTTGAACTATTAAGGTACTTTGAGTTGAGAATTTTTGGTGTAATCATAGTTGCTCTGTTGCTGATGCCAGTAGAAGTGGCCAGTGCTCAATCGCTTCTGGTGCAGCAGGACCAGATTGGCATCAATCCGAATGCGATACAGCAGGATATTCGCCGTTCTCCTCAAGCCACTGCAGCTATAGCTGAACGCCAGGCAGTAAGCCTCGCCAGGCAGAGGTTTCCTGGCAATATTTTACGCATAATTCTGATCGGGGAAGGAGCTAATCGTCGCTATCAGATTCGGATGGAGAACGAGGGTAAGGTGTTCACGGTATTTGTAAATGTGGCTACAGGGAGGGTAACCGGAGGTGGTTGAGCTCTGCGGTCGCCCGGCAATGGAGGGAGGTACGTCGATTATGCGATTACTGGTCGTGGAAGATGAAAGTTTGTTAAGGCAGCAAATAGAACAGGGGCTGCTTAAAGAAGGCTATGTTGTAGATATCGCTGAAGATGGGAAAACCGGCTTATATTATGCAACCGAATATGACTACGATGCTGCCATTATCGACTTAGGTTTGCCAGAGATCGATGGTATCTCTCTAATCAAAAAAATCCGTTCCTCAAGCAAAGACTATCCAATTTTAATACTGACCGCACGCGGTGACTGGCAAGACAAAGTGGCCGGGCTCGACGCGGGTGCCGATGATTATGTGGTTAAGCCGTTCCAGCTTGAAGAGATAGTCGCTCGACTAAATGCCCTGCTACGAAGAGCCGCCGGGTTTGCCAAGCCGGTATTGGAATTTGGCCCGTTGAGTCTGAATATTTCTGCCAAGCAACTCATGCTCAATAATGTAAATGTAGTGCTTACTGCATACGAGTATAAAATGCTTGAATATCTGATGTTACATCCCGGGCAGGTAGTTTCAAAAACTGAGTTGACAGAGCATCTCTATGCGCAGGACTGCGACAGAGACAGCAATGTGTTGGAAGTTTTTGTGCGGCGGCTCAGGCAGAAGCTGGATCCGGACCAGGAGCTTAAGCCGATAGAAACTGTGCGCGGCCAAGGTTATAGATTTATTTTGGGTGTGTCATGAATTGGGGACTGGAAACATACAGTTGCCAATGACATCGCAAACTCAGTCTACTGATTACTCAATTCAAACCCGCCTGCTTATCTCTGTCAGCATTTTGCTTTTTGTGTTTCTTGGGCTAACCGGTGTGGTCTTGGATCGAGCATTCAGAAACAGTATAGAGGCCGGAGCGGCAGACCGGTTACAGGTTCAGGTTTACGTGTTGTTGGGATCTGCGGAAGAAGAAGGCGGCGAGTTTTATTTTCTGGAAGGTCTGCGGGAGCCTCGCTTCACCCAACTCAATTCCGGGCTATATGGCTTTATTAGCAGCAATACGTTTGGTGAATTGTGGCGTAGTGAGTCAGCAAGAACATTGTCTCTGGCTGATAGTGATGTGCTTCAACAGACAACGGGTGTCGGCCAAAGCCTCTTCAGCAAGACCTTAAATAGCGAACAAGAAGAGTTGTTCGTTGTGAGTTATGGCATCCTTTGGGAAGATGGTGTCAGCGAATACAGCTTCACAGTGATGGAAACGTCCACACCCTATTACTCAGAAATTTCAAACTTTCGCACCAGTTTATGGACTTGGCTCGGTGGGGTGGCTGTGCTGTTGTTAATGATTCAACTGTTTTTAATGCGATGGGGTTTGTCTCCTCTGCATCAAATGGCCGCCGATTTGAAAAGAATTGAATCTGGGGATCACGGGCAATTGCAAGGAGCCTATCCAAAGGAGCTTCGCGGTGTAACTGATAATCTAAATTTGTTGATTAAGAGTGAGCGTAAACAGCAGGCACGGTACCGTACTACCCTGGGTGACCTTGCCCACAGTCTCAAGACGCCACTGGCCGTTATCGCAGGTGTAATGCAGCAACTCACTGCCACTGCAGATTCTGTCGATGCCAACACCAGCAAACAACTGGTTTCGGTTGACGAACAGTTGGCTAGAATGAATCAGATAGTTACCTATCAACTACAGCGAGCCGTACAAACCAGCGATTCCAGTGCGCTGGCGAGACGGGTAAATGTAGCGACAGTCATTGGTAAAATTCTCGAGGCGCTGCGCAAAGTGTATGGGGAAAAGGCCATGCAGTGTACGCAAGATATGGATGAAAAGGCCGTGTTTCTGGGGGATGAACGTGATCTGCTGGAAATTATGGGCAACGTGTTGGACAACGCGTTTAAATATGGAAAAAGTCGAATTAGTGTCTCTGTGCAGCAATGGGGTTTACAGCCAGGAGAACTTAAAATTAAGGTGACGGATGACGGACCCGGTATCCCCTTGGACAAGCAGGAATTTGTTTTGCAAAGGGGTGCGCGGGCAGATACCCTGGTACAGGGTCAAGGCATTGGACTGGCAGTGATGACGGACATTGTTACCAGTTACGGTGGGGAAATTTCGATAAATAATCTTGTGGACGGGGGTGCCTGTATAGAAATGGTTTTCAAGATTCCTCAACGGGTTTAATTTAGAAGAAATATCCACCGGTCACAGCCACCAGCGTCATTGTGAATAAAAACCACTTGATACTGTTCTGTGATGCTTTTACGGCAATTTTCACGGCTATATGAGCGCCCGCCATGGAACCTATGGCCAACACGAGTCCAGGAATCCACCAGATTTGCTCGAACAGCGTGAATATCACCATAGCCACCAGCGAAAAAGCCAGAGCACAGCACGTCTTTAGCGCATTTGCCCGCAATAGGTCGTAGCGCAGGCTTCCGGCCAAGGCGGCCAATAATATAAATCCCACACCGGCTTGCACAAATCCACCATAGACACCAGCACCAAACAAGCTCCACCAGGCACCCGGGTGATCTCTAGGGGACACTGCCGGGGTTCCTGCCGGGGGGACGATCACATTTGGTTTGATTAATATAACAAGTGACATAGTAAGAATGGTTAACAGTAGTACCGGTTTCAGGTAGAGCATTGGTATAAATACGGCACCTAGTGCCCCAATTATCCCACCAATAACTGTGGGTATTAATACAGGAATTACAGCCGGACGATCCAGCACCTTATTTTTATCGAAACCAGCAACGCCTACCAATGACTGCAGGGTAATCGCAACCCGGTTTGTCCCATTGGCCACGTCCGCGGGCAATCCGAGCATCATCAGCACAGGTAGGGTCAAATTTGACCCGCCCCCAGCGACTGTATTAATGCCGCCTGCCACGAATCCCGTTAGGCAGAGCAAAAACAGAAGTGGAAGGTTATAATCCATTAAAAGCGCTGTTTATCATCGAAGACGAAACTTGTGAGTTCAGTGTTAGAAGAGAAAGGTCGTTTAAGGCTACATGGATGTGACCCCTGTCACATAAATTAGATTTAAGTGACTTAAAACACTCAAACTTTTACCTATTTCACAGTCTTTTTCTACTGTTCAGTTATGTTTATGACCGAAGTGTATCAAAGGCAACCTTGATTTACTTGCAGACTAACCGACACACTTAGCAGCTGAGCCAAAGTTAGAGTGAGTGTCTGCAATGGCAGCAGATTTATAAATGGGGCTGGTTAGAGCTTGGATGATCAATGCGGTTGTGAATAAAAAGGTGCCAAGAATATCAGCTTGTACGAATAGATCGGGCGCGTCTTCCATTGCTAGTAAAAAGTATATTTCGCAATAAATAATAGACAGTGCCGCCATTGCTGCCAGGAATGTTCTAATTCGGCCCCTTATCAGCATGCTGCCAGAGGCTATGGTGACTATTAGCAATACTCCCAGGCCACTTACAACGCCGCCGCTGCTATCCAATATCAGAGTGATAGAAAAAATGCCCACAATCATAGTAGAAGTGAGGACTTGTGGATTCCGAAAGATATTTCTGGCTACCGGTGCAAGCAAAGCGATTATTAAAGAGAAAATAACGCAGGCAGTACTAATCTGAATGAATAGAGTTGAATTGAAGCTGCCGAGCGGAGTTGAATCGGCGTTGCTTATAAAGGTAACCGCAAGTACCAGTGGCAGTACAATTCGGTAAATATTGTATACAACCCACACGTTGGTAATTTGACCAGGGCAGGCTTTGGTTTTTGTGGCCATAATGTATTCAGTTTAAATTAAATGAAAAAACAGTTTTGCCAATACATTAGCATTACCGGACAATACGGTACCTTACATAGGATTATCTAAAAATTTGGGATTGTATTATAGCCTATCTCACCTGACTCGCAGAATGGGTAGGGGTTTAGGGGGTGCTAAGCTATGCGGCACGGTTGGACTTTTCCGAATTCCTGGTCGCTTCGTGTTGCAAGAGGATTTGATGGCTGAACAGATTACAGTTGTAATGGCGCAGGTCAATCTAATGGTTGGCGATATCGATGGCAATACCGATATTGTCTTGCAAAATGCCAATCGGGCCATGCGGGACTGTGGCGCGCATATTATTGTATTCCCAGAGTTAACATTAACCGGTTATCCACCTGAAGACTTGTTGTTGCGTCCCAGCTTGGAAGTACGAATAAATAAAGCACTGCAAAGAATTAAGGCTGCCAATCTTGATATTGTTATGGTACTGGGTTATCCCGATCGAGAAGGGGGGCATCTTTTCAATGCGGCTGCCGTAATTAAGGGCAGTAATTGTCTGGGTAAATATCGCAAGCAGTGTCTGCCAAACTACCAAGTGTTCGATGAGCGTCGATACTTTGTTGTGGGAAACAGTCCTTGTGTTTTAGACATTGAGGGGGTCAAAGTCGCATTTACTATTTGCGAGGACCTATGGGAGGATGGCCCGGCTTTGCAGGCACATAATTCTGGTGCTCAACTCCTAATCAATTTGAATGCTTCGCCATATCATATGAACAAATTAGTGGAGCGCAAGGAAATGCTACGTAAGCGCAGTGAAGCGGTCAAGCTTCCTATTATTTATGCCAATCTCGTTGGTGGTCAGGATGAATTGGTCTTCGATGGTGGATCGATGGCCACCGATGCAAATGGGAATTGTCAATTGCTGGCGCCTTCTTTTGTGGAAGGACTCTATCCGGTGATTGTTGAACTGCCTGCATTCGACACAGCCAGCTGCAATATACCGGTGCAATCCATAGCAGATCATATTGAGTTGGAAGCAGATGTATATCAAGCGCTGGTGTTAGGCGTCAGGGATTATGTGAACAAGAATGGATTTAAAGGCATTGTACTAGGGTTGTCAGGTGGAATTGATTCGGCGCTGACGTTGGCCATTGCAGTAGATGCCCTTGGAAAGGAGCGAGTGCAAGCTGTGATGATGCCGTTTGAATATACGTCTGAATTGAGCTTGGAAGCCGCACAGCAACAAGCCACCACGTTGGGTGTCGCTTATCAGGTTATATCAATTGAGGGTATTTATGCCGCCTTTATATCGGCATTAACTGATGAGTTCGCTGGTACTTCTGTCGATGTAAGTGAGCAAAATATCCAGGCTAGGTGCCGCGGGGTCTTGTTAATGGCTATCTCTAATAAAAAAGGCTTCTTGGTGCTTACTACAGGAAACAAGAGCGAAATTGCGGTAGGGTACTCGACCTTGTACGGTGACATGGCAGGTGGTTTTGATGCGCTAAAAGACGTGTCTAAAACCATGGTGTATCGATTGGCTGTCTACAGAAATCATTGTCATGATGTCGAGGGACAAGAAATCATTCCACAACGGGTAATTGATAGGCCTCCGTCAGCTGAATTGGCACCTGACCAAATGGATCAAGATAGCTTGCCCTCCTATGATCAGCTCGACAATATACTAGAGCTGTACATTGAAAAGGACCTTAGTGCCGATGCGATTGTTAAGCAGGGCTTTGATGCAGACGTTGTTAGAAAAGTATTACGCCTGGTCGATCTGAATGAATACAAGCGAAGGCAGAGCCCTATTGGGGTGCGACTAACTCAACGTGGCTTTGGCAAAGATCGGCGTTACCCAGTCACCAACGCTTGGCCACTGGGCGAATAAGTCACTCGGAGGGTAATGCCCGTTTAGGCCTATCGGGGGCGGAGTTGGCCTTAGGATTCGAACATTGGGCCGCTGCGGTGTGGTGGCGGAAGGGTTTGAACGCTGAGTGCGGCGTGTGCTTTGATCTCTGGCTGGAGAGCTTCCATGCTGTCATTTATCTGGGTCTTCTCTTCGGGAAACCTGTTTTGCGGATCCGGTGCTGTCTGTATTGGATCTTCGCTGTGTTTAGCTTTGGGGTTTAACCAACTGCGAAATCGATTTCGTACGCTATTACGTCAATGCCAGTAGTTTATCCAGCTTTACAAAATTCGATAAAACAACGACGCCCATTCATTTGCTTGTCGGTCGCTATATTTTTCGACCAGTTTGAACATGGAAGCCTGAACCCGATCCAGCGCCTCTTCGGAGTTGCTTGGTGCTATCTGCGCCATTTGATATGCACTAGCCTGTTCACCAGCTAGGAATTTATAAAGTGATTGAAGGTTATCCAGAACTGAGGTCCCGAAACTGGTGAGTGTGTTATCGACCGCGGGTTTTCTAACAGCCTATCCAGTATATCGGCTACCCAATTCCCTTCGTCCGCTTATGTTAAACGTAGTAATTAGGAACCGGTTGGCAGCAATATTACAAAAATATGAACTAATCAGCACCAGATAGTGCAACAATTCTGATTATCTATGGATGGGCACTAATTCAGAATTCCAAGTGAAATTATGCTGAGGAAAGAGCGCTCTGGCGAGGGCTGATTCTGGGCATTGATAATTTCCTGGCTTCCAGAATTCCTGGGCCGAGAGGTGGGTGCCAACGGAGGATCGATGCGGTTGTCCCCCAGCACACCGAAACTGACAGTGTAAAGGAGAGAGGGGTTGGTAATTTCAGTACGAATTATGAAGTCCCCATTGCCTTCTATCGAGCCGTGTTCGGGGTAATTCTCTCGCAACAGGGCGAGTGAGGTATCAGCCAGGCCGGTTAAGCCCAGCCTCAGGTACGCTTCAATCATAACGGCGATTCCGTCGGCAACGGCAGGAGTGCCCTGGAAATTCTCCACGACATACTGCCCTCTTCGCTGAGCGGCTATATAGGCCCGTCGTTCGAGATAATAATTAGCCACATGAATTTCATAGGCTGCAAGGTTATTGCGCAAGAACACCATTCTGGACCGCGCGTCGGCCGCGTAGACGCTATCAGGATGCAATGCAAGGAGTTGGGAAAAATCATTGAAAGATTCACTGGCGGCGCCAGGATCCCGCTTCGTGGGGTCTATAGGCAAAAATCGGCTAAGGATACCATGGTCTTCGATAAACGAAGCCAGCCCCTTCATATAGTAAGCGTAGTCAACATTTTCATTTTCAGGGTGTAATCGAATAAACCTATCCGCTGCGGCCCTGGCAGCCTCGGGATCATTGCCTCGATAGTAGGCGTATACAATTTCAATTTGCGCTTGGGCAGCGAAGCGACCAAATGGAAAGCGTGATTCAAGGGCCTGGTAGGTTGAAATGGCACGCCTGAAATTGGCACTGTTTAACTGCTCGAGGGCACGCTGATAGAACTGTTCCTCGGTCGTCAGGCCTTCAAATTCGTCATCATTACGGTCAAATAAGCCGCAAGAGCTGAGTGCCAAGCCAATTATCAATCCCAGGGATATTTTAATAATAGAGTCTTTCAAAAAAAATATGCCTCACGCTATCCGAAATTTGCTGTGCCTCGAACTGCGTATTTAACCACAGCATGTCCTTGAAACCCATACCCGATAAGAACTCATGCTTTAGTGTGGTCTCAACAGAGATTCGGTTATCATTACAGCATGGTTACACAACTTTCCCTACAGGCTGAAGTTCCCGATGAGTTGTCTGGTATCAGATTAGACCAGATAGCGGCCAAATTATTTCCGGACTATTCACGTTCTCGGCTTCAAAGTTGGATTAAGGAGGGCGCGCTTCTAGTGAATAAAAAGCAGCTGCAAGCTCGTGATAAATTAGTGGCCGGGGATTTATTGCGCATCGAAGCTGAGATTGCTGCTACCGAACGCTGGCGGCCTCAGGAGATGCCGCTGGATCTGGTGTTCGAGGATGACCAATTGCTGGTAATTAACAAAGTAACAGATATGGTGGTTCACCCTGCCGCAGGCCACCGGGACGGCACGCTTCTCAATGGATTGATTCATTATAGCCCTCAGTTGGAGCAAGTGCCAAGGGCTGGAATCGTACATCGCCTCGATAAAGATACAACCGGGTTAATGGTTGTTGCGAAAACTCTCGAAGCTCACTATGAACTGGTGAACCAATTACAGCGAAGAGAGGTTGAGAGAGAGTATGAAGCAATTGTGCAGGGCGTACTTACGGGAGGCGGAACCGTAAACGAACCGCTAGGGCGCCATCCGGTTAACCGAAAGAAACGGGCGGTTGTGCCAAAAAATGGGCAGGAGGCAATTACTCATTATCGCGTCTTGAATAGATTCAGGTCGAGTACCCACGCCCGGATTAAGCTAGAAACCGGACGCACCCACCAAATTAGAGTACATATGGCACACCTAAATCATCCCTTGGTTGGAGATCCGGTGTATGGTGGCCGATTAAGAATTCCTGCGGCCTGTTCCGCAGAGCTGGCCGAGACGCTAAAAAACTTTAAGCGCCAAGCGCTGCATGCGCGTCGGCTTGGCCTGGTACATCCAAAATCGGGAGAGGTAATGGCGTGGGAGTCCCAACTGCCTGATGACATGGTTGATTTACTCAACCTTTTAAAGGAAGACAACGAGTGATTGATGTCTTTGGTGGCCTAACTTATGATGATTAAGGCTGACTGGAACGCGCCTGATAACATAGAGGCTCTGGTCACGACTAGACAGGGAGGGGTTAGCAGGAAGCCGTTCGATGGCTTTAATCTCGCCAATCACGTTGGAGACGAACCACAGGTGGTTCGCCAGAACCGCCAGTTGCTAGCGGACAATCTTGACCCAGGACTAAGCCTGCAGTGGCTCCAACAACAGCATGGAATTCGTGTTGTCCGAGCTGAAGACTGCGATAAATTGCCGGCAGCTGACGCTATAGTCTCAAGGCAAAGTGGTATCGCTTGTTGTATCTTGACAGCAGATTGTCTGCCTATCTTTCTTACGTCAAAAAATGGAGACGAAGTCGCTGTGATTCATGCGGGTTGGCGTGGGCTGGCCCAGGGTGTTTTGAAAGCAACTATTGATCAAATGATCACGCCGGCCAAACAAATTATGATCTGGTTTGGACCTGCGATTGGCCCCTGCCATTTTGAAGTTGGCAGTGAAGTGAGGTCAACGTTTACAGAAAAAACCTCAACTGAATATAGCTGTTTTAAAGTGACCCAACATGAGGGTAAATACATGGCTGATTTGTATGGGATTGCAAAAGCCCAGGCAATTTCGGCGGGGGTGGTCGATATCAATGGGGGTCATTATTGCACTTACTGCGACCCCGAGCTCTTTTATTCGTATCGTAGAGAGGGCGTTACCGGCCGTATGGCGAGTCTGATATACATTAAATGATAGGTCCAGAATAGCCCGTTTTTATACCGCGAGTAGGAGAGCTTCCCACTCGCAACGATGATGCCTTAAGAATCTAAAACTGGGGTTGCAGGTCATTAGGCATAACGGAGCTATGTTGCATCTCCATATATGACCTGGATCGGTTTCTCTCAGGCTGAGGTAAATCTCCCACGGCGGGACCACCCTGATAGAATATCCCACCGCGAAGTGCTGAAAGCAGATAGATATCATTTCGATCTATATTGTCTTCCCCATTGGTAAATTCGGCAGCAGCAGTATCCATGAGTGATTCACGATTCTGAAGATTCGGGTAGCTGAGTATGTCAAAAATTACGGTTTCGAATCTGTTCAGATTATCAATAGTGATAGCAACAAGGGGGTGCTGACTGTACAACTGAGGGGCGATGGTAGGCGCCATGGGTAATTCTATAGGAGCTGGGAAAAAAGACAAACCGCTAGCCACTCCCACTTTGTCCCAGAAGCGTTTAGTTGACACGTCAATTGCATCCGCAAACTGATCGTCGATTCCTTGCAAAATCAACCCCTCCAGCGCGGCTAGTTGAAACCACTGTGCGGTCCATGCCAACCCACTTAGCTTTGGATAACCTTCCAAAAAAGCGGTGGCATGGTCGTGGCCGAACATCAATGCAGACATCTTCGGTTCTGAGGGGGCTGCCAGCTGTTGATTGCTTTGATATTCGTTCAGGGCGGCATCAACAGCACCTTGTTTATCTGCAACCGACGGATCGGCATAAATATTGTAGACCGCTGCTTCCAGACTCCGGCCATGGCTAATTACGGCGGCGGCTCTATCACTTAGTGCTGCAACAGAACTGATTGCACTCACAGCTTCAGCATTAGAGTATTGTTCTCGTATAGATTGCCCGAGTTCTGATCGTGCTGCTGATTCCATCTCGTCAAACGGCCCGACAGTCATGTCCATGAGTTGGCCCTGTGCAGCCATTTCCATAATTTCTTGCATAGAAGAGGTTGCCATTAAAACTAGCCGGTTTTCGAATTGAATTCTTGCTGTCTCGGAGGCAGGTGAAGTCCCAATTTGACCCAATTCTTCAAACATATTCGCCTGCACTACATCGAATGCATTGAAAAGCTGCGCTATTTCGGGATAGTAATTTTGTAGTGCCTCGTCGCGAGGTTGAGCTAATAAGGTTGCTGGGATGGCAATAAGTGCCATGGTAATAGCAATCACTCTACCGCCTGTCATAGCTCGCTTTAAGGGGGAATTGGTTGTCTTCAACATTGCTATTGGCCTCTCGTGGTCTGGTTTGACTAAGATTATAAACCCATAGCCTGTAACATGGAAATGGAGCGATGGTTGATCAAGCACTAAACTAGTGGCTACTGGATGAAAACCTAGGCAGTAAATCCTGATTGGTTGTTGAAAAATAGGGTGCCAGGCCCAATCTATAATTCTAGGCAAGCTATCAGGTAGGGGGGTAAGTCCTTTCCCAGCAAGTTCATTTAAAGGCGATGTGGTAATACTATGCAAATAGATAAATTGACCAGTAAATTGCAATCTGCATTGTCAGATGCGCAATCGCTCGCTGTAGGCAAAGACAATAATTTCATTGAACCGGCTCACTTAATTTCGGCATTACTCGATCAAAAGGGAGGTTCGGTTAAACCGTTGTTATCCCAAACGGGTTTCAATGTCGTGGAATTGAGAGAGCAGTTGCAGGCATTGGTGGATTCTTTTCCACAGGTAACTGGCACTGATGGCCAAATCACGATCTCCAATGACTTAGGAAAATTGCTCAACCTGGCAGACAAGCAAGCACAAAAAAGCAGCGATGCTTTTATCTCAAGTGAGACTGCTGTACTGGCGGCGATGGGAGACAAGGGGGGGCTGGGGGAAATACTGAATTCTTTTGGTGTTACTGCCACTGCATTGGAAAATGCGATCACAAATCTGCGAGGAGGCGAGCAAGTTACTGATGCAGGAGCAGAGGATTCCTGGCAGGCACTTAGTCGTTTTTGTGTAGACGTGACAGAGAAAGCGGAAAATAGTGAATTAGATCCTGTTATTGGGCGTGACGCGGAGATTCGAAGAACGATTCAGGTTTTGCAGAGGCGTACGAAGAACAATCCGGTATTGATTGGCGAACCCGGTGTGGGTAAAACGTCCATTATTGAGGGATTGGCGCAGCGAATTATAAATGGTGAGGTTCCAGAAGGGCTCAAGGGAAAGAAAATATTATCGCTGGATATGGGCGCGTTAATTGCCGGTGCAAAATTTCGAGGTGAGTTCGAAGAGCGATTAAAAGGGGTTTTAAACGAGTTGTCCAAGCAGGAAGGCTCCATAATACTTTTTATCGATGAATTGCATACCGTGGTGGGTGCAGGAAAAGCGGAAGGTTCGATGGATGCGGGAAATATGTTAAAGCCCGCGCTAGCTAGGGGTGAGTTACACTGCGTCGGTGCTACTACCCTGGATGAATACCGGCAATATATTGAAAAAGATGCGGCTCTGGAGCGCCGGTTTCAAAAAGTATTAGTTGAAGAGCCAACGGGAGAAGATGCCATTGCTATTTTAAGAGGCTTGAAAGAGCGTTACGAAGTGCATCACGGCGTAGAAATTTCTGACTCGGCAATTATTGCCGCAGTTAGGTTATCCCAGCGCTATATTACAGATAGACAGTTGCCAGATAAGGCTATCGATTTAGTGGATGAGGCCGCCAGTCTTATACGTATGGAAATTGATTCCAAACCCGAAGAAATGGATAAGCTCGAGCGCCGCTTGATTCAGCTTAAAATTGAGCGGGAAGCATTGAAAAAAGATAAAGATCCTGCGACACAAAAGCACAAAGAAAAATTAGAGCAAGATATTCATGATTTGGAAAAAGAATTCGCGGACCTGGAAGATATCTGGAAAGCTGAAAAGGCTTCGCTGCAGGGAACGCAGTCTGTCAAGAGCAGTTTAGAGAAGGCCCGCAATGATATGGAGTTGGCAAGTCGAGCGGGAGACTTGGCGCATATGTCTGAAATTCAGTACGGAATTATTCCAGGGCTTGAGACAAAATTGGCGCAAGCCGCTCAGGAAGAAGCAGCGGAAAAGCAATTACTACGGACACGTGTTACCGAAGAAGAGATTGCCGATGTCGTATCTCGCTCCACGGGAATTCCTGTGAGTAAAATGCTGGAAGGCGATAAGCTTAAATTACTGGCCATGGAAGATGCATTGCATCAACGTGTGATGGGGCAGAATGAAGCAATCTTTGCTGTTTCTAATGCTGTTCGAAGGTCCCGTTCGGGGTTGTCAGACCCCAATCGACCTAACGGTACGTTCCTGTTTTTGGGCCCTACCGGTGTTGGCAAAACAGAATTGTGTAAGAGTCTGGCTGAATTTTTATTCGACACTGAAGACGCTATGGTTCGCATAGATATGTCAGAATTTATGGAACAGCACTCCGTAGCGCGCCTTATTGGTGCGCCTCCGGGTTACGTCGGCTATGAAGAGGGTGGCTATCTCACCGAGGCGGTGCGACGTCGACCCTATTCGGTATTATTGCTTGATGAAGTAGAAAAGGCCCATCCGGATGTATTTAATATTCTTTTGCAGGTAATGGATGATGGTCGCTTGACTGATGGTCATGGTAGGACTGTTGACTTTCGTAATACGGTGATCGTGATGACATCGAACCTGGGTTCGGACCGGATACAGGAGCTAATGGAAAATGGCACCTCCGACGAATCCATCTATGAAACTGTTAAGTCGACTGTGCTGGACGTGGTGGTCGGGCACTTCTCTCCAGAGTTCGTAAATCGCATCGATGAGACTGTCGTATTTCATCCGCTGGGGCAGTCGCAAATTCGAGGTATCGCTGAGTTGCAGTTGGAGTTGTTGAATCAGCGTCTCATATTGAACGGGCTATCACTACAAGTCTCTACAGCGGCTTTGGACCAAATCGCGTTGCTTGGATACGATCCGGTTTACGGTGCCAGACCGTTGAAACGGGCAATTCAAAACTGGATAGAGAACCCGCTCGCACAATCGGTCTTACAAGGATTATTTTTACCAGGTGATATTATCAGCCTAGATCTGAGCGCTGAGTTGGAATTCGTGTTTTCAAAGAGCTGAACTGCTAACTCTGCTGTTAAAATATTCAGCGAAAATGTACGCTATTCTTGACATAGCTGGAAAAAGTGAGAGAATCGCCAGTTGCTTTTGTGCAGAGTGAGACGGATACATCCCCATCCCATTTGCTGCGGTCTGGATTCGGCCCAACCTGCCGAAATTTAGTCCGCTCTAGGTGTCAAACAACATCTACCTAAGGCTTCTATCACGTTATCGCGTACGAAGCCGAAATTAAGCAGTATATACATGCTTTTCTGTGTAGTGATTGCTGTCATTAAATTGATTATAAATACTCCGAAACAGGCTGTGACAGCCTGTTTCGGCCGTTAGATACCTATTGGTAGAGTCTGTGTGACATAACATGAGAAGTAGAGGCTGGTAAAGTGAGTTTATTATCTGGTGGTGAAATGCTTATCCGTGCTTTGCACGATGAAGGTGTTGAAATAATCTTTGGTTATCCTGGTGGCACTGTGTTGCATATTTATGATGCGATATTTAATCAGGATAAGTTGCAGCATATATTGGTGCGACATGAGCAAGCGGCAACTCATGCAGCGGATGGTTATGCCCGTTCGACAGGCAAACCTGGTGTGGTGCTGGTGACGTCTGGACCCGGTGCTACTAATGCCATCACCGGAATAGCAACAGCCTACATGGACTCGATTCCCTTGGTTGTAATTTCTGGTCAGGTAGACAGGAAAATGATCGGATCAGATGGTTTTCAGGAAACCGACATGGTTGGTATTTCCCGGCCTACGGTTAAACATAGCTTCATGGCTCAGGATGCGGCTGACATCCCCATTATGGTTAAAAAAGCATTTCACATCGCTACGACAGGAAGACCTGGTCCGGTGGTTATTGATATACCCAAGGATGTAACAGATCCAAAAGATGAGAGGGAATATGAATACCCCGCTGAGGTTAATATGCGCTCTTATGCTATTCCTGGCAAGGGCCATACTGGTCAGATACAAAAAGCTGTAAGTGCGCTGTTAGGTGCAAAACGCCCAGTGATATACGCCGGTGGTGGCGTAATACAGGGGGCTGGTTCTGAGCTGCTCACCACATTGGCCCGCACTCTTGGGTTTCCGGTTACTAATACTCTAATGGGGCTTGGTGCGTATCCTGGCACTGACAAGCAATTTCTTGGCATGTTGGGCATGCATGGTACTTATGAAGCTAATATGGCAATGCATTATTGTGATGTGCTGTTGGGCATTGGAGTACGTTTTGATGACCGAGTGACAAATTCTGATGTGAGTAAGTTTTGTCCGGATGCGACTATTCTACATGTCGATATAGATCCGGCATCAATTTCAAAAACGGTTACTGCCGATGTGCCTATCGTCGGTTCTGTTGTTCCGGTACTGGAGCAAATGTTGGAGCAAATTAAAAAATCCCAAGCTAAAGTGGATGAGAAGTCGCTGGCTATCTGGTGGCAGCAGATTGATCAGTGGCGCGAAAAAGATAGTCTGAAAATTATCCCTTCAGAAGATGGCTCAATTAAACCACAACAAGTAGTCGAAGCGGTTTACAAGCTCACGAAAGGCAAGGCATTTGTGTCAACTGACGTAGGGCAACACCAAATGTTTGCGGCTCAGTATTATAAGTTTGACAAACCCCGACAATGGATCAGTTCAGGCGGGCTAGGTACCATGGGGTTTGGCCTACCTGCGGCTATGGGTGTGCAACTTGCCCATCCAGAGGCAGTATCGGTTTGCATTACAGGGGAAGGAAGCTTTCAAATGAATCTGCAGGAATTTGCAACTTGCATGCAATACCAATTGCCGATCAAGGTTGTTTGTCTGAACAACAAGGCGCTGGGAATGGTTAAACAGTGGCAGGATATGCAATATGGTGGCAGATACTCCCACAGTACTTATGCAGAATCTCTGCCTGATTTTAAGAAATTGGCTGAGGCATACGGACATGTTGGAATAAAAGTGGAAAAGTATTCTGATCTCGAAGCTAAGCTGGCCGAAGCATTTGCGTTAAAAGACAAACTGGTTTTTGTTGATGTCATAGTTGATCCTGATGAACATGTCTATCCGATGGCGATTAAGGGTGGCGCGATGAAGGATATGATATTGAGTAAAACGGAGAGAACCTGATGAAGCATATTATTTCAATATTATTGGAAAACGAACCAGGCGCTCTGTCGCGCGTAGTAGGTCTGTTTTCACAGCGCAACTATAATATTGATTCATTGACAGTTGCTCCGACTGAGGATAGGTCATTGTCTCGATTAACCATTACTACAAGTGGGGATGAACGACGGATTGAGCAAATCACAAAACATCTCAATAAAATTATAGATGTGGTAAAGCTGGTGGACTTAACCGAAGGTGCTCATATTGAGCGCGAACTCATGCTAATTAAAGTGAAAGCTTCAGGTGCCCAACGCGCTGAAATTAAGCGCACAGTTGATATATTTCGCGGCCAGGTGCTGGACTTAACTGCTAATGTGTACAGTATTCAGCTCACAGGTACCAGCGATAAGCTGGATGCTTTTGTTGGGGTCATTGGTCAGCAGGCAGTGCTTGAAGTGGCGAGAACTGGCGTTTCTGGTATTTCCAGAGGCGAAAAAGTGCTCAGGCTGTAATGAGGCAGACTCATAAGCAATAGACCCACAACAAAAAGCTACTACAAAAGGTTAATTAAACAACCTTCTTCATTGCCGTCATGTATTTTCGTAACCGCTTACCGACTACTTCGATAGGGTGAGCGCGTAGGTTGTCGTTTACTGCAATCAATTCCGCGTTATCGACTCCGTTATCGACAAGCTGCAGCCCTTTGCCAATTACATCCGTATCAATGCGGGTCATAAAATCAGTTAGCAAGGGTACGCATTCATGGGAAAAAAGATAACAACCGTACTCTGCAGTATCAGAGATTACCTTGTTCATTTCGTACAACTTCTTGCGGCCGATAAGATTCGCGATTAAAGGCACTTCGTGCAGCGATTCGTAATAGGCTGATTCTTCAATGATACCGCTGGCAGTCATGGTTTCAAATGCAAGCTCAACGCCGGCTTTAATCATCGCTATCATTAGAATACCGTTGTCGTAATATTCCTGCTCTGCTATGCCCATTGTGCCTGCAGTAGATTTCTCAAATGCACTCTCAGTAGTCGCTTCACGCCAGTCGAGTAGTTTATTGTCAGCATTGGCCCAGTCTTCCATCATGCCCTTCGAGAAAGTACCAGTGATGATGTTGTCCATGTGTGCTTGGTAGAGCGGAGACATTAATTCTTTCAACTCTTCTGCCAGGGAATTAGCAATGAGTTTGGCTGGATTTGAAAGTCTGTCCATCATGTTAGTTATGCCGCCTTGCTTAAGCCCTTCGGAGACGACTTCCCAGCCATGCTGGACTAACTTCGACGCGTATTTTGAATCTACGCCTTTTTCTATCATTTTATCAAAGCACAAAATCGAACCAGTTTGTAACATGCCACATAAAATTGTTTGCTCGCCCATTAGGTCTGATTTTACTTCAGCTATAAACGATGATTCTAATACGCCAGCCCGGTGACCGCCTGTGGCAGCCGCATAGGCTTTTGCTATTTCCATTCCGTCGCTGTTGGGATTGTTTTCTGCGTGCACGGCGATCAATGTTGGCACGCCAAAGCCGCGTTTGTATTCTTCGCGCACCTCAGTGCCGGGGCACTTTGGCGCTACCATCACAACGGTAATATCGTCGCGAATTTGCATGCCTTCCTCGACGATATTGAATCCGTGGGAATAGGCGAGGCTGGCGCCGTTTTTCATTAAAGGCATTACCTTTGCAACGACAGGGCTATGCTGTTTATCTGGCGTGAGGTTGAGTACCAAATCTGCAGTCGGAATTAACTCTTCATAGGTCCCTACTTGAAAACCGTTCTCAGTGGCATTTTGCCAAGAAGGTCTTTGCTCGGTGATGGCGGTCGCTCTTAAGGTAAATGAGACATCCAGACCGCTGTCGCGCATGTTGAGACCCTGATTGAGGCCCTGTGCACCGCAGCCAATAATAACAACCTTTTTGCCATTCAGTTTATTGACACCATCACTAAACTCACTTCGGTCCATGAAGCGGCATTTTCCGAGCTGCTCGAGTTGCAAGCGAATAGGCAGGGTATTGAAATAATTCATTAGTTGCTCCAGTTAGGGTTAGCAGTAGATTGGTTTAAACTGGCTGCGCCGAGCTCAATTCAGGTTGATGGAAGAGCATATAGTATGCAGTGTCTTGCGTAAAATGATATATTTGCAATATTATGTTCCATTTTTTGCAATGTAGTGCAGTTAGTGACGACTACCTATGAACAACAGAGAGCTTTATATATTTTTGCAGCTGGCCAAGTCACTGCATTTTTCAAAGACTAGCCGCGCTTTTTATATCAGCCCTGCTAGCTTGACGCGGCTAGTTCAGCGTTTAGAGCGTGAAGTAGGTTCTCGCCTGTTTGAAAGAGATAACAGAACAGTGCAGTTGACCCGGGCGGGAGAAATGTTCAGAGGCTATGCAGTATCAATTCTGGCTGAATGGGACGTATTACAAAACTTACTCCAGCAAGAGGCTAAGTTTTTAACCGGCAGTCTGAGTGTGTTTTGCTCGGTGACTGCCAGTTATCACTATTTGCAAGATTTGCTGGATCACTATCGCCGCAAATATCCGAAAGTAGAAATACATTTGCATACAGGCGATTCAGCATTGGCGGAGCAGCGCATCCTGAATGAGGATGAAGATGTTGGAATTGCAGCGCTACCCGATAAACTGCCGCTAAAAATGCGGTTTAAAACGTTGGGAGAATCACCTCTGGTGCTAATTGCACCATCGGCTGAATGCCCATTGCAGGAAATACTTCGACAGCATGAAAATCACCCAGATAGTTTGCCCTGGGATGATATTCCGGTAGTGTTGTCTGAAACCGGACTGGCCCGAGGTCGGTTTGACGCTTGGTTCAAGCAAAAAAACGTTACGCCTAATGTTTATGCTCAGGTCAGCGGTAATGAAGCCATTGTTAGTATGGTAAGTCTGGGTTTTGGAATCGGGTTAGTACCTAAACTGGTGGTGGAAAACAGCCCCAGATTTGCAAAGGTTCAAATTTTGAACATTACGCCCGGGTTGAAACCGTTTGTAATTGGCATTTGTGCACTGAAAAGGAAGTTGGCTAATCCACTGATTAAGGCTTTTTGGGAATTAGCACATGAAGATCGGCCAAAAACGCTTAATTAGTGGCCATCCGGTTATAGGCCCGTAGCTAGAGTATGTCAGGCCACGTTATAATCCTGATTAATTAAAATGTGGCTGAATTACCTGGAATTAAAAAATGAGTGAAGAAGATCCAGAGTCGGATAGCATCCTGCCCATAGACGAGCACGAAGAAATAGTCTCGGAAGGGGGTAAAAAGGTCCTGAGAAAGGGTATCTATCTGCTACCAAATTTACTTACTTTAGGGGCATTGTTTGCTGGTTTCTATGCGGTTATTGCGGGGATGTCCGGAGACTTTAACGAAGCAGGCTGGGCACTATTGATAGCTGCAATATTTGATGGATTGGATGGCCGGATCGCTCGGTTGACCAACACGCAAAGTGCCTTTGGTGCCGAATTCGATAGCCTTTCAGATATGGTCTCATTCGGTATGGCACCAGCTTTGATCGTTTTTTCGTGGGCGCTGGCACCACTTGGGCGCATTGGCTGGGCCGCGAGTTTTATTTATATGTCCTGCGCTGCATTGCGCCTGGCGAGATTTAATATTCAGCTGGGGACGGTAGACAAGCGATTTTTCCTGGGTTTGCAAAGCCCCATGGCTGCAGGCCTGATAACTTCATTTCCGTGGGTAGCCTATAAATACGGTGTAGAAGTGACGCCGACAATTGCTTATTTCACTGCAGCTCTGGCTGTTGTTGCCGGCTTGCTGATGATTTCCAATTATCATTATTTCAGTTTCAAGGAATTAAACTTCAAAGGCAGAGTTCCCTACGTTGTTTTCGTCATGGCAGTTGTATTATTAGTGGTAGTAGCCCAGAATCCTCACGAGATGATAATCATTCTGGCTGTATCCTATGCAGCATCCGGCCCACTAGGTTGGTTATTCAGGCGATTCTCTAAGCCAGCTATGGCAGGCGTGCAGCCAGAAGGTGAGAGTCAGGGTAAAAAGGCGTTGGCGCCAAAGGAAGCAAAAGCAAAAGCAAAACAGCAAACAGATGCGTAAATACCGGAGCTAATACAATTGGTAAGGTATTAAGTAATAAACTAACTAAAGCTCAGAAGGTTAATCACTATGTTAATCAAAAAGCCATCCGACATTAAGCCGTCTGAAATAACTCCCGAGAGTATCTATAAAAGTCGGCGTAAATTTATGCAGCAAAGTTCGGCGTTGATCCTTGGCGCCGCGGCCGGCTTGCCTACAATAGTTAATGCGCAAAATGGTAGTAGATTGAAAGCGCCTGCACCGGCTTCGCTAACGACGTCTGCACCAGCTGCATGGTGGGGTGATAAATTTGACAATATTCAGCCTGCGCCGGATAGCGAACCTTATTACACTGACGAATCATTGACGCCATACGAAGATGTAACGCGTTACAATAATTTTTATGAATTTGGCATGGATAAGGGTGACCCCTCAGCCAATGCAGGTGAGCTAAAAGTAGACCCCTGGTCGGTTGAGATAACCGGAGAAGTGGGCAAACCAGGCGTCTATAATCTGGAAGACATCATGAAGCCCCATGATCTGGAAGAGCGAGTCTACCGGCTTCGTTGCGTGGAAGCCTGGTCAATGGTTATACCCTGGATTGGCTTTTCGCTTGCAGATTTAATCAAGCGCTTCGAACCCACCTCAAATGCCAAGTATGTTGAGTTCGAAACCCTGGTTGATGCCGATACAATGCCGGGTATACGCTCGCGGTTTGCTATTGTACGTTGGCCCTATCGAGAAGGGCTGCGTATGGATGAGGCAATGAACCCATTAACCTTGATCGCAGTGGGGCTGTATGGAAACCATCTGCCAGCGCAAAACGGTGCTCCCTTTCGCTTGGTAGTCCCCTGGAAATATGGGTTTAAAAGTATTAAGTCCATAGTGAAGATTAACTTTAGGGAAACCCAGCCCAATACCACTTGGAATGATTTACAGGCAAGAGAATATGGTTTCTTCGCTAATGTGAATCCTACTGTACATCACCCACGCTGGCGTCAAGATATGGAAAGAAGGTTGCCACAGACGCTGTTTAGTCGGCAGGTAATCGAGACGCAATTGTTCAACGGTTATGCAGATCAGGTAGCTTCCATGTATTCCGGTATGGACCTGACTAGCAATTACTAATAGCCATCATTCTTGAATTACGGTAGTTCTTTGGCAATTCAGAAACTGGCAAAAGCTGGTGTTTTTTGTCTCTGTTTATTACCGTTTTTCTTTTTGCTACTGCGCATTATTCAAAATGATATGGGGCCTGACCCTGTGCAGGAATTGTCAAAAGAAACTGGAGAATGGACTCTACGGTTTTTACTTATTGCCCTGAGCGTTACACCGCTTCGACAAATTACCGGGGTTGTTTCTATTATAAGACAGCGGCGCATGCTCGGCTTATTCGTATTATTTTATGCCAGCTGTCATTTTTTCGTTTGGATGATGTTCTTGCTGGAGTTTCGTTGGACTGTGATCTTCGAAGAGATTGTAGAGCGACCTTACATCACGGTGGGTTTTTCTGCTTACTTGATCTTGCTGGCATTGGGCGTTACTTCGCCGAAGGCCATGGTAAGACGTCTAGGAAAAAACTGGAAAAAACTGCATCGGTTGATCTATCTTGCCGCAATCCTGGGGGTGGTGCATTTGTTGTGGATACTGCGCTTGGATATCGGCGAAGCAATATTATATGGTGCGCTGGTTTTTCTACTTTTGGGGTTCCGGCTTGTACGTTATCTAATGGCCGGAAACGCAGGTTTGCCCTGGAATTGGAATTGACAATGCGAGCCATTGAGGCTTACCCGAAAATAATCCGAAATATTGCCACAAACCGCTTGTATACACTTACCCTGACTGTATAATACGCTCCCTCTGTGTCGAGCGGCACCGGGGTTTTTTGTTCTTTAAAAATTGGGATTAAGCAATAGAGGTGGGTGCTTGCTGAGGTGGTAGCTGTATAAAAAACCATCAGAGGTAAGCAACTGCGTTAATTTATTTAGGCGATTATTGCCATGACGTGTTGGTGCATTATGTAGTAGTACCTTCTCTAAATTGGTAATGAACGACAGTAGTTGTAGATCTTTGAGTATTAAATTGGCTGTTGTTGTTTTTGTTGGTTTTGACTTTTTAATTAAGGCCAAGATGTACCAGCAGTAGTAAAACGGCAATGGCTCTTGAGATTGAACTGAAGAGTTTGATCATGGCTCAGATTGAACGCTGGCGGCAGGCTTAACACATGCAAGTCGAGCGGAAACGATGGGAGCTTGCTCCCAGGCGTCGAGCGGCGGACGGGTGAGTAACGCGTAGGAATCTACCCAGTAGAGGGGGATAGCCCGAGGAAACTCGGATTAATACCGCATAAGCCCTAAGGGGGAAAGACCGGGATCTTCGGACCGGTCACTATTGGATGAGCCTGCGTTGGATTAGCTAGTTGGTAGGGTAAAGGCCTACCAAGGCAACGATCCATAGCTGGTCTGAGAGGATGATCAGCCACACTGGGACTGAGACACGGCCCAGACTCCTACGGGAGGCAGCAGTGGGGAATATTGGACAATGGGGGCAACCCTGATCCAGCCATGCCGCGTGTGTGAAGAAGGCCTTAGGGTTGTAAAGCACTTTCAGTGGGGAGAAAGGGGTACTAGTTAATAGCTAGTATCATTGATGTTACCTACAGAAGCAGCACCGGCTAACTCCGTGCCAGCAGCCGCGGTAATACGGAGGGTGCAAGCGTTAATCGGAATTACTGGGCGTAAAGCGCGCGTAGGCGGTTTGATTAGTTGGATGTGAAAGCCCAGGGCTCAACCTTGGAACTGCATCCAAAACTGTCAGGCTAGAGTACGGTAGAGGGAGGTAGAATTCCATGTGTAGCGGTGAAATGCGTAGAGATGTGGAGGAATACCAGTGGCGAAGGCGGCCTCCTGGATCGATACTGACGCTGAGGTGCGAAAGCGTGGGGAGCAAACAGGATTAGATACCCTGGTAGTCCACGCTGTAAACGATGTCAACTAGCCGTTGGAGGGGTAATCCCTTTAGTGGCGCAGCTA
>Ga0302137_1000173_pt1 | contig 26156 bp, 24 predicted proteins | sample CBN3_SCM_MG_FD_203127 | JGI IMG/M metagenome (GOLD analysis project Ga0302137, IMG submission 203127) | Marine microbial communities from Western Arctic Ocean, Canada - CBN3_SCM | ecosystem: Environmental > Aquatic > Marine > Oceanic | place: Canada: Western Arctic Ocean | collected 2017-09-15 | reverse complement strand
AAAAAATAAAATTGACTGTTGATTTTCTTTACAGAGAATTAAATCTGTTACGTAAAATTACTGCCTAATTAGGCTGCCATTTACTTTTAGTGTCTTGCTATTTTCGAAACCCTCCCCCAATGAATCTACCGCACCAACCCTAAAAGCCCGAGGTGCGCGGCGCGAGGTGCTGGGTTCTGGGCCCTGGGTGCGTGGCCTTGCGCGTTTCAGTCATTTGGATTGGGCTCAGTAACCCCTATCAAAAAACTCACCCAATCAAAAGATAAGCTTTTTGTACTTAGATAAATTTAATTATAGGGGATAAAATAGGGAGCAGTTTTTCCAATAGGCTCATGCCAACAGCAGAGGCAATCCAGTGAGTTGAAGTAGCGACGCCGAAAGTGCCGAGGATTTCCGGGCGGGTAGTGAAACTCATGTTAGTTCTTTCGTTAAACGTGGTTTAGATTTCGCGCGGGTCTAGCGCATCGCGCAACCCATCACCCAGTAAATTAAATCCCAGAACCACCAGAAAAATTGAGGCACCGGGATATAGAGCCATCCATGGCGCTTGTTCGAGGAAATTCTTAGCAGTATTCAGCATTGATCCCCAGCTAGGTGCTGGTGGTTGCTGGCCAAGGCCCAGAAACGATAAGGACGCCTCGGCGATGATTGCGGTTGCAATGGTCAACGTCGCCTGGATCAGAATTGGCGGGAAGATATTTGGCAGGATGTAACGCCAGACCATCGCTCCGTGGCCAATGCCGATCGCACGGGCGCTTTCGATGTAATCCTCGGTCATGACGGCCATAGTTTGACCCCGCGCAATGCGAATGAAAAGTGGCATCGCAGAAAGGCCTATAGCAATCATTACATTACGCAAGGATGGACCCATAAAGGCCGCCAAAGCAATGGCGAGGATCAGGAAAGGTACCGCCAATAGCGCCTCGGTAAATCGTGAGATAACATTATCTGTCAACCCCCGGCAATAGCCCGCCAGAACCCCGAAGGGCACACCCAAAAGTACGGCGATGGCAACAGAAATGACGCCTGCCAGTAGCGAAGCTCTTGCCCCCCAGATCATCCTAGACAACATATCGCGCCCGATCTCATCAGTGCCAAATGGATGGGCTGAGGTCGGAGGTTTGCGTACGGCGAGCCAGTCGGTGGCAATCGGATCGGCGATCGGAAGAATTGGTGCAAGAAGTGCCACAACCACAAAGAATAAGACCAAAATTCCCCCGAAAAAGGCAGGCCGGCTGGAAGTGAGTTTCTTGCGAAATCGGCTTTGAGGCTTTGCCGCGACGGCATCTAGTTTCACCGGGAGTTCTGCTGTGGCAGTCATTTGTCCCTCATACGCGGGTTCAGGACGCGGTATGTGGCGTCGGCAAGGATGTTCATAAAGATAAAAGCGACTCCGGTGCAAAGGACAATGCCCTGCACTACTGCGTAGTCGCGGTTGAAGACCGCATCGACGACGAGTTTACCAAAACCGGGGATTGTAAAAATTTGCTCAGTCAAGACCGCGCCAGCCAGCAATTCGCCAAACAACAGTGTCGTCACGGTTACTATGGGGACCATTGCATTGCGCAGGGCGTGATTCACCAAAACAGTCCCCTCGGACATTCCCTTGGCCCGGGCGGTGCGCACATAATCAGATCGCAAGACCCCCAACATGGCAGAACGCGTGTGTCGCATAAGACTGGCAGCAAGCCCCGTCCCCAGCACAAAAGCGGGCATCAGCATGGTCTTTATAGAGAGCCAAAAATCCTCTGTAAGGGGCCTATAACCCGAGGCTGGTAGCCAGCCCAGATTGACCGAAACTAGCAGGATCAGCATTATACCCAGCCAAAAGTTTGGGATAGAAAGCCCCGACAAAGCGATGATATTTGCGAGCCAATCGACCCAGGTGCCCTTCTTGTACGCAGACAGCACCCCTGCAGGAATCCCGATAAACAAGGCGATGACCAGCGCCATTGTCGCCAGTTGGATGGTCACTGGAAGTTTCTGTCCGATCAATTCGAGAACTGGCTGGTTAGTGCGCAGCGAAATTCCCAGATCACCGCGGAACGCATTGCTGATCCAGCTAAAATATTGCACTGTGATTGGATCGTTCAGGTGATATTTTTCGCGCAAAAAGGCGATAACTTCGGGGTCACGCTCTTCGCCTGCCATGGCCAATACCGGATCACCTGGCAGCAGTTTCTGCATGCCAAACACGAAAATTGAGATCAGGATTATGGTCGGGATCGCAATTAGGAAACGTCGACCGAGGAAGGCTAGCATAACGAGGGCTCCGGTGGGATCGCCAAAGCCCCTGTGGCGCATAGCCCAAAAGCTAGGGTTACGGTGAGTATCCGATTAAGTGGCATTTTGCAGTGCTCCTTTCAGGTTAGACTTTGGTAGTAGTAGTTTCTTGGCCCGAACGGGCCTGGCGGTAGAGATCAAAGCGCAGTTGGCTCGCAGCGCTGCGCTGATTTTTTGTATTGGCCAGTCCATTTAGGTTGAGCTCTGTCGGTCGGTGACACGCCACTTCGCGGCCGTCGCCAACTGGTTGCAGAATGGGACGGTCCTCAGTGCAGCGTGGAATCGCATAGGCACAGCGCGGGTGAAATCGGCACCCGGACGGTGGGTTGATCGGGTTCGGGGGATCGCCATCGAGGCGCGACAGTAACTTGCGTGCGCCTACTTGTGGCAGTGGAATCGCTGCTGCAAGAGCCTCGGTGTACGGGTGCTGTGGTGCATCGAACAAAGCGTCAGCTTCTGCAATCTCCACAATTTCGCCCAGATACATCACTGCGACCCTGTCTGCCATGTGCCGGATCACCGCCAGATCATGGGCAATGATGATCAGCGTTAGGCCGAAGGCGTCCTTCAGATCCTGAAGAATGTTAACCACCTGCGCCTGAATCGAAACATCAAGTGCGCTGACTGGCTCGTCCCCGACCAATACAGTCGGCTCACTGACAAGCGCCCGAGCAATCCCTATGCGTTGTCGTTGGCCGCCAGAGAATTCATGCGGATAGCGGTCCGCGTGCTGCGGCGAAAGGCCAACACGAACCAACATTTCGGCTACTTTCGCCTTGCGTTCCTTAGGCGTTCCCAATTTGTGAGTTTTCAATGGTTCTTCAACCAGTGCCCCAACGGTCATTTGCGGGTTCAGCGACGAGAACGGGTCTTGAAAAATAAACTGCAGATCGCGGCGCAACGCGCGCAGGTCTGCCGAACCTGTTCGGGAAATATCTTGGCCTTTATAAATTACAGAGCCCGCAGAAGGATCAATCAACCGCACCAGCAACCGTGCCAATGTGGATTTTCCGCAGCCAGACTCTCCAACAATGGCAAAGGTTTCACCGCGCCGGATCTGCAAATTGACCCCGTCGACCGCGTGCACCAAAGTCGGCGCACCAAAAAATGGGCTGTCGGTTACAAACTCTCGTCGTAGCGAGACTGTTTCAAGGATGATCTCGCTCTCGGTCATGCCGATACCGCCATAGCGGAATTTGAAAACACATTGTTTTCTAGGGGTGCCTTCCAGCAGGCCACCCGTTGAGAGTTTCCGTGATCCCGTAAAGGCGGTGCCTTGGCACAGGCTGCATCTGCAAACGGGCAACGCGACGCGAACCGGCAGCCAGAAGGTAAATCGACAGCGGACGGCACCACACCTGGGATTGTCACCAGTCGTTGGCCGCGTCCACCGAATGAAGGCATCGAACTCATCAGCCCAATTGTATACGGGTGCTGCGGGTTATCGAATATTTGTGCCATTGGGCCGATTTCAACGACTCGGCCTGCATACATAACGGCCACTTGATCGGCCATCTCTGCGACCACACCAAGATCATGGGTGATAAGGATGAGAGCTGTCCCTGTTTCCGCCTGAAGATCGCGCATCAGATCAAGGATTTGTGCCTGGATGGTAACGTCCAAAGCCGTAGTAGGTTCATCCGCGATCAGTAGCGCTGGGTCGTTGGCAAGCGCCATCGCGATCATCGCTCGTTGACGCATCCCGCCCGACAGCTGATATGGATACTCATCCAGCCGCATTTCGGGTGCAGGAATACGCACCCGCTCCAGCATCTCGAGAGCACGGGCCCGTGCGTCTGCTGCACTCAAACCTTTGTGACGGCGCACTGTCTCGATAATCTGCGCGCCGATAGTCAGGCCCGGATTCAACGAGGTCATCGGTTCCTGGAAAATCATTGCAATCTCGTCGCCACTGATCAGGCGCAGTTGTTTCGGCAGCAGGGAAAGCAGGTCTTTGGAGCGAAACATTGCAGTTCCACCAGCAAGGGAGAGTGGCGGCGTCGTCAATAGCCCCATGAGGGCCAAAGCCGTCAAACTTTTACCGCAGCCGCTTTCACCGACGATGCAAAGGGTTTCGCCAAGGTCCAGCGCGAACGAAACAGCGTCAACCAGATTGCCTGTAGAGCCAGAAATGCGGATCGACAGTTGGTCAACGTCCAGAAGTGTCGTCCCATCTGGGGTCATCCGGATTCATCCTGCATGGCCAAGATAAGGTTATCCCGCAAAGTCATTAGATGCTCGGTCATAGCGGCACGCGCTGTTGGTCCATCCCGAACTGCGATAGCGTCAATAACCTTCGTGTGCACCATTCCGATCTGGATTTTTGCACTTTATGTAACATACATAACATGATGTAATATACATAACATTCGTATTGAAACTTTTGCAAGTATTAATATTGTAGACCTAGAGCCTGATTCCGGGCGCTGAACTGGAGATATAGATGACACATGACCTGACCCGAGACGTCGCCATCGTGCCGGCAGAGGCCGTGCTTTTGTTCATTGATATGCAAAACTACGCCGCCCACCCGGATGGTGGAGAGTTCACGACGATGTCCCCCGCTGAACGCTCAACCCACATTCATGCAGCAGATTCTTGGCATTGCGAAGGGAAAGCGGGAACCGGACATACATCATTACAGCAAGGCGGATGATCTCCGGAGACGTTTTGAAATACCTAAAAGGGGAGCGTTTTGTCATTCGACAACCTTACGAAGCCGCCTTGCTCGTCTTAAGGCCGTTTTCTCTGACAGCGCCCGCCAGCCGGACGCCCTGCCCGCCTCAAGCTAGTTTCTTCTGACAAAGCCCAACACTACCACTGGGCATGCTGCAAGTTCAGGCGACCACCGTCCCTTGCTAAAGAGAGTTGTACTTAAAGCGCCGTTTACTTGGTGCGCTACCTGCGCCGCAGCGCCTCCAAATACAGATAAAGCCCGGTTTCGAGGGAGATATCGGCCTTGAAGCCCAACTCAATCTCAGCCGCTCGGTTGTCGATGAACGAGGGGGCCAGATCTGGCGGGACAGGTCGAAGAGAAATCCGGCCGCCAGTTGCCAGGCCGTTCAGCACCCGTACCACCTCGCGCATCGGCACGGCTGCGCCAGCGGTTACATTGAAGCATCGTCTCGATAACTTCGTGATCTCAGCCGACCGCACGAGACCGATCACTGCGTCATCGACCCACAGGTAATGCGTCGGGTCGTCAGGATCGGCGGCGATCTGAAAATCCTCACCCGCAACCAGCGCCCGCAACGCTGTTTCAAGCATGGTGGGTGTGCGTCGGCCGGGGCCGTAAATCCACGACAGGCGCACCGCCACCGCGTCGACGCCCTCACAGACATAGCCCTGTACCGCTGCCTCGGCCGCAAGCTTGCTAGCACCGTATACCGAGCGCGGTGCTGGCGGCGTCGTTTCGTTCACGGCACCGGTCAGGCAGCCGTAGACCTCGGACGTCGAACAGACGATGACGCGGGCCTGACCATGGCGCCGCGCGGCCTCCAGCACATGGGCGGTTCCACTGGCGTTAATGCGCCATACCTCTAGCGGACGGTCGGCCATCACCATTGGGCCCGACACGGCGCCGCAATGGAAGATGGTGTCAAAGCCACAGGCCACCAAGCCCTCTACCTGCGCGAAATCTGTCAGGTCACACGGCACATCACAGGGCAAGCTGCCGCCAAGATCGGTGGCTGTGACTTCCTCAGCCAACGTCTTCAGTCGGGACACCAGCGCTGCGCCAATGAACCCTCCTGCCCCCGTCACAAGAATGCGGCCAAGTGCGCGGGCCATCACCGAAGGCCCTCAAGTTCGGCGCACAGCGCGTCAGCTGAGCGTTGGCGGCAGTAGCCCTTGATCGCCCTGACAGACGCCTCTTGCCGTTCTGCCGTTTGGGTTGCACAGGCGTCGGGCACCAGTGTCACGAGGTAGCCAAGATCGCAGGCATCCCGCACCGCTGATTCGACACATTGATCGGTGACCACGCCGCACAGGATCACCTGACGTTTTCCCAAACTGCGCAACAAGTAATCAATATTGGTCGAAACGAAGACGCTAGAGGAATTCTTGCGCAGCACGATCTCATCCTCACCGGGCGCGATGGCGTCGTGCACCTGCGCATCCCACGACCCCTTTGCCACGTTGATACCAGAAATCTTGTAGTCAAGGCTACGATCACGGCCGTCCAACGTCAGGTTTTCGATGACAGCATACATCACCTCCACCCCGGATTTTCGCGCCGCCACCTGCAACCGCTGCATGTTGGGCAAGGCAATTTTTCCAAGCCGATTAAAGTAGTAATCGTGGGTTGAGCGTTCAGCGGGGGACATCGTCGTGAACTCTCCACCATCCGGGTGGGCGGCGTAGTTTTGCATATCAATGAACAAAAGCACGGCCTCTGCCGGCACGATGGCGACGTCTCGGGTCAGGTCATGTGTCATCTATATCTCCAGTTCAGCGCCCGGAATCAGGCTCTAGGTCTACAATATTAATACTTGCAAAAGTTTCAATACGAATGTTATGTATATTACATCATGTTATGTATGTTACATAAAGTGCAAAAATCCAGACCGGAATGGTGCACACGAACCAATGGGAAATCGGAATGAATGCGGCGGAATCGTCCCTTCTTCAAGTACGCGGGCTGAGCAAAAGCTTCGGTGGCGTGCGGGCACTCGACGGGCTCCACATGGACCTGCAATCGGGTGAGTTGGTCGGGCCGAATGGGTCGGGCAAGACGACCGCGTTCAACTCAGAGAAAGAAAAAGGAATTTCTTAGTGCGCACGATCACCAAGCTTTTGTCACCCGAGGATCCAGCCCCGTTTTATATTGAGAACCCTGACGGATCATCGCCGTTTCTGTTTGTATCAGATCACGCCGGAGGCGCAATCCCTCAGCAACTGGGTGACCTCGGTCTGGACCAGGCCGAGTTGTCGCGCCACATCGGCTATGATATCGGAATTTATGGAGTCACGACCAGGATCGCGCAGGCACTAGAGGCTGCGTACATATTTCAGCCATATTCCCGGCTGGTGATCGATTGCAACCGCCAGCCCGGCAATCCGCAATCCGTGGTCATCGCCAGCGACACCACCATCGTACCTGCCAACGCAAATCTGACCGAAACTGAGCTGACGGCCCGTGAAACCGAAATCTTGGCTCCATATCAAGAGGCTATCGCTCTTGAGCTACAGGCCCGTGCTGCATCAGGCCGTCCTACCGTGCTGATTGCGATGCATAGTTGCACCGACCGGCTACGCAGCGACAACCAGTGGCGGCCATGGGAAATAGCCGTTATCGCAGAAAACGACTGGCGTTTGGGCGATGCGTTGGTTCAGGTTCTGCAATCTAATACTGGCCTGAACGTCGGCATCAATCAGCCCTATACCGTCAACATGACGATGGATTACACCGTTCCAGTCCACGCCGTGGCCAACGGCATCCCTTATGTGGAGATAGAGATCCGGCAGGATCTGATCGGTGATGATGCGGGACAGCTGGAATGGTCCACACTGCTGACCAAACTGTTTCCAACGGTGCTGACCCGGTCCGGACTGGTGGCGGATTGAAGCAGATGGCACCCCACCCAGCCAATCGCCAGCCTGACCGCAAACATGCCTCGCTCCAGGATAAGGTCCGGCGCGAGCTGGCCAATTTAACGGATGCCCACCGCCGCGTCGCACTTGCGCTACTAGGTGAGTATCCAATGGCTGGTCTGGAGACTGTCGCCCGTTTTGCCCGCCGCGCCGAAACTAGCGGGCCCACCATCCTGCGGTTCGTCGCATGGCTTGGCTTTGACAGTTACGCCGCGTTCCAGGATACTCTGCGTGCCGAGGTTCAGATGCGCCTGCAAGGGCCGCTGTCGCGCTACGACGCTCAGCCTGTTAATGATGCAAAGGTCGGGCCAGATCAGCGTGTAGCCCAGACGCTGTGCCAGAATATCGAGGCGGCTGCGCGCGATTTGCGACCGGATCTGCCGCGCATCGTGTCGCGTCTTGTCGATCCGGCACGCGACATCCTGTGCATTGGTGGACGCTTCAGCTGGATGATTGCATCCTACCTGTACCACTACCTTCGTGAACTGCGTCCCGGCGTGCGGCTGGTGAGCGACAGCAGTGCTGCTTGGGCGAATTACCTGCTCGACCTTCGGCCCAGCGACATCGTCGTCGTATTCGATTTTCGCCGCTACCAGCACGACGTGTTGGAATTCGCCCACGGAGCCGCCGCGCAGAAAGCCGAGATCATCCTCGTGACCGACATCTGGTATTCACCCATTGCCGCCTTTGCCGATCACGTCGTGGTCTGCCCAGTCGAAATCCCCACCGCCTTTGACAGCGGCCTCACCGGTCTAGCGATGGTTGAGATCATCACCGCCGCCGTCGTCGATGGCCTAGGCGTCCAGTCGAAAGACCGCATTACCACGCTCGAAACCCTACGCAAACCGTTCGTTCTCGGATCATGACCACAATCTGAAATTTCAAGAGGCCCACGATGCAAAATGACCCACTGACAATGTTCTGCTATACTGACCTTTCAGGGCAGGTGCGCGGCAGGGGCTTTCCCACCCGCCAGATTGAAAAGCGGCTGAAGGGCGGGATCGGCTGGACGCCGAACAACATCATGTTCACCGCCCACGGCTCCATCGCGCCAGGGCTCTGGGGCTCGCATGGCGACGTAATGCTGATGCCAGATCCAGCGACGGGGGTTGAGGTCGATTTTGGGGATGGCACGCCGGCCGAGCGGTTCTACCTCTGCGACGTGCAAAACACAGACGGCACGCCGTGGGATTGCTGCCCACGCACCCTGTTGCGTGAGGCGGCGGCTGACCTTCAGGCCGCGACTGGGCTGGAACTGCGTGCGACCTTTGAGCATGAGTTCATCTACTCCGGCGCCAATGCCCGCGCTGCCGACAACTACGCTCTTGAGGCGGTGCGTCGTCACGGACAGTTTGGCGAAACCTACCTTGGCGCGCTAAGGACGGCTGGGGTAGAGGTGGACAGTTATCTTGCCGAATTCGCCGCCGGCCAGTTTGAGGTTACCGTACCGCCGATGGGAGCGATTGAGGCCTGCGACACGGCTGTGAAGGTACGTGAAATGGCGCGAGCCACGGCCTCCCGCCTTGGCCACACCGTCAGCTTCTCTCCACGTGTCACGCCCGACGGGCTGGGCAGCGGCGTGCACATCCACTTCAGCCTGTGGGATGCGAAGGGTGAGCCGGTCAGCCACGATCCCACGCGCGACTTCGGGATCAGTGAGGCCGCGGGCCAGTTTCTGTCAGGAATCGTGCGTCATATGCCAGCACTCTGCGCCTTCACCGCGCCGTCCCCAGTTTCGTATTTGAGGCTTGTAGCACATGCTTGGACGGGCGTGTGGTCGAACGTCGGCTTCCGCGACCGCGAGGCGGGTCTTCGCATCTGTCCGACCTTCGGCACCTCACCCGAGGACGTCGCGCGCCAGTTCAACTTTGAGTATCGCGCTGCCGATGCGACGGCAAACCCCTACCTCGCGCTTGCCGTAATCATCCATGCAGGCCTAGCAGGTATTCGTAACGCGTTGCCGCCACCCAAACCTACGATGGACGAAGACCCCGAGACGATGACGCCTGAGGCCCGTGCCGCGCGAAACATTGTGCGATTGCCGAGCTCGGCCGATGCCGCACTAGAGGCTCTTCTGGCCGACAAAAAAGTGCAGGTCTTCCTTCCCGAGCGGATGCTGCAAGCCTACCTCTCCAATAAGCGCAACGAATTCGACATCGCCCGCGACTGGGACCCCGAACAGCTCTGCAATCGCTATGCTGAAATTTATTGAATGGAGAGGCACACATGGGACAACTTGACGGCCGCGTGGCCATTGTGACGGGGGCCGCGACTGGCCTGGGTCGCGGCATCGCCATGCTTTATGCGGCCGAAGGGGCCGATGTGGCGGTGCTTGACCTCAACGGCCCGGGTGCCGAGGCGGTGGCCCAGGCCATCGCGTCGACAGATCGGCGCAGTATCGGCATCACGGTGGATGTCGGTGACGAACTGGCCGTCGAGGCGGCTATTGCCCAAGCGGTCAAAGCGCTGGGCTCGCCCGACATTCTGGTGAACAACGCCGGCATCGCCACCGTGTCTCTTCTTGACCAGATGAGTACCGCGATGTGGGATCAGATGCTTCGCGTGAACCTGACTAGCGTGTTTTTCTGTACCCGCGCGGTACTTCCCTACATGAAGGCGCGGCACTACGGGCGCATCGTGAACATCAGTTCGCAATTGGCCCACAAGGGTGGTGAGGGGATGGCGCATTACGCCGCTGCCAAGGCCGGGATCCTCGGCCTTACCCGGTCGTTGGCGTATGAAGCGACGCAGTACGGCATTGCCGTCAACGCGATCTGTCCCGGCCCGATCGACACCGACATGCTGCTTCCCCCGGAATGGGCCGCGAAAAAGCAAGGGGAGCTGGTGATAGGTCGTCAAGGGCGGATCGAAGAAATAGCGCCGACTGCGCTTTTGCTCGCCACCGAGAATGCGGCGTTTTACGTGGGCGCAACCTTTAACCCCAATGGGGGGGACATCATGGTATGATCGACACCGAAATTGCCGCCCGCCTGGCCCGCGTTCCAACCACGATAGCCTGTGACATCCTCAAGGATCAGGCCCTGTCGGAACGCACGGCGCAGGGGCTTTCCCCGATGACGCCCGCCTCTGGCTTTGCAGGTCCGGTCCGCATGATTGAGTTTTTGCCCGGCCGCCCAGAACTGCGCAGGCCTGGTCCGCCTGCCAACTTTGCCGTGGTCGATGCCCTTAACCCCGGTGAGGTGCTGGTCCTTTGCGCGGGTGGTTCGGCGGCGGGGGCCGTGCTGGGCGACATGCTGGCGACCCGGGCGCTACATCGCGGCGCGGTTGGGGTCGTCGTCGATGGTGCTGTTCGCGACCTTGACGGGATCGCCCTATCGGGACTGCCAGTGCAGGCCCGCGGCGTGGCCCCGATGGCGGCCCATGCTTCGCTGATCCCGTCCGCCTGTGAATGTCCTGTGCGCTTTGCCGGTGTCACGGTCATGCCCGGCGACTGGGTTCTGGCCGACCGCGATGGCGTTCTGTTCCTGACTCCCGCCCTAGTGGATCGCCTGCTGGCTCAGTATGAACAAGCGATGGCCAAAGACGAGTTTTCGCGCAAGTTACTACTTCAGGGCCATGCGTTAACCGAAGTCTTCCCGCTTCCCCCGTCGCTCGAACCGTTAATGGGGGTGTTTCGAAACACCGGCAAGATGCCCACCGTCGAGCAAGTCCTGAAGACGTCAGATCATGATTGATCCAATTCTAAATCGCCCGCTGCGGGCTATTGCAGCCGGCCTCGCGGATGGATCACTGAACGCCTGCGACGTAACCGAGCGAGCGATTGCGCTGCACGACCCGACGCTTGACGCCTATATGGCCTGGGAACCATCGGCAGCGCGACAGCAGGCACTGGCGGCGGGTGCTGCATTTGCGGCCGGCGTGCAGCTTGGCGGACTTCAGGGCATCCCGGTTTCGTTCAAGGATTTGTACGGTGTCGCAGGGATGGCCACCTTCGCCGGAACCCCGCGCGCCCTTCCCGCGGCATTGTCCGCCGAGGGGCCTTTGGTCACGCGGCTGCGCCATCAACTCGGCGTCATCGTTGGCAAGACGCAATCGGTAGAATTTGCCTTCGGCGGGCTCGGTACCAGCCGCCACCATCCTGTGCCGTGGAACCCGCGCGACCTCCACACCCACCGTGCGCCCGGCGGATCGAGCAGCGGCGCAGGCGTGTCGGTGATCGAGGGCACCGCACTCGTGGCATTCGGGACTGACACTGGCGGGTCGGTTCGCATCCCGGCCAGCCTGACGGGCTGCTTCGGACTAAAGACAACCCTTGGACGCTGGTCTACCGATGGCATCGTGCCGCTTAGTCCCAGTTTTGACACACCGGGCATCCTGACCCGCACCGCCGATGACGCGGCTTTCGCGTTCGGGGCGCTGGACGGCGAACCAGTGCCTAAGGTGGACGGCGGCAAACTGCGCCTCGCAATTGCGCCCGCGTTCTTCTGGCAGGACTGTGACCCCGGCATCGCCGAACAGGTGGAGGCCGCTCTACTCCTGATCGAGGCAGCGGGCGCACATGTGACCAACCGCGACCTACCCGGCTGCGAAGAGGTCTTTGACGCCTATCGCCTCGGAGGCATTGTCTCTGCTGAGCTCTACGCCTTCCTGCGCGGCCATCTGCCCCAATGGCTGGAAACCCTGGATCCCCGTGTACGACGGCGAATGGACGACGGCCGCGCGCTAGAGGCGTGGGAATATCTTCAGAGGAAGGCTCGCTATCTCACATTGGGTGCGGGCGCAGCGGCAGCATTCGATGGAATCGACGCCATGATATCGCCGACCATCCCGATCACACCCCCAGCCGTGGCACTGCTGGCCGACCCCGAAACCTATGCCAGGCTAAACCTTGCGGTCCTGCGCAACACTTGCGTGGTCAGCTTCCTCGGTCTTTGTGCCGTAACACTGCCCGCTGGCACTGACGCCAAAGGCATGCCCGTCGGCCTGCAGATTATCGGTCCACCCCAATGCGAACCCCGCCTGCTGGCCATCGCACGCCATATCGAGCTTATCCTCGCCGGCGCCGATGTCTGGCCCCTGCCGGTTTGACCGGCTCCCCCCACATAACCATGAGGAACAAATGCAAAGACCCGAAGATATCAACTTGACCCGCGCCCGCCCGTTCGATCCAAAGCGGACGTGCCTGCTGCTGATCGACACCCAAAACTACGTCTGGAACCCGGACGTCGCCGCGCGCGAACCCTATTTCGACGGTGTCCTGCAAGCGACTGTAATACCAAACCTTCAACGTTTGCTGGCAGCGTTCCGGGCTGTTGGTGGCGAAGTAATTTACACCGTCATGGAAAACCTGACCGATGATGGCCGCGATCGCAGTCTCGACTACAAGTTGTCGAAGTTTTTCATCGCTAGGGGGTCGTGGGATGCGAAGGTGCTAGACGCCGTGTCCCCGGCAGGCGACGAGATTGTCATCCCAAAAACCTCCTCCGGGGTCTTCAACTCGACCAACATTGAATACATCCTGCGCAATATAGGCATCGATACCGTGGTGTTGACGGGCTTCCTGACCGATCAGTGCTGCGATCATACCGTACGCGACGCGGCAGACCGGGGGTTCTACCCCATCTGTATCTCCGACGCCTGTGCCACCCACAGTGAGGTGCGGCACCAAAACGCGCTCCACGCCTTCAAAGGGTATTGCCGGACGATGACGACGGCAGAAATGTTGGCCGAGATCTAGGACGTGTTGACGTTCACTTCATTCGGATCACGGTTGCCGCGAGGGAGATGAATGCGTTGAAGCTGGCGTCAGTTTTGCAGCATCGCATTGCGATTCCTCTGTATTCCTTGAGCTTTCCAAAGAGATTCTCGATCAAGTGCCGCCATTTGTAGGTATCGCGGTCGAAGTCAGCCGGGAACCGACGGTTGGATTTTGGCGGAATGACCGCCTCGATCCCGGCGTCGGTCAGCGCATCACGTAGCCAGTTTGCGTCGAATACCCGGTCGGCAAGGAACTGGCCACAAGTTAGCCCGTCGATCAAAGCCGCCGTGCCGCGCAGATCGTGAGCCTGTCCGGGCAGCAGCCGGAAGTCGATCAGATGGTGGTGTCAGACGGATGAGAACTCGTCTCTGCAAGGACAACGTGGCTGTCCCTTGTGCCACGCCAAGTTGACGCCACTCGGCGATAGCGGCGTTGCGGTTGAGCTTGAAAATGGCGCGGGAGTAGCGGGAGTAAAGGTGGCGCTCTAGGTTGAAATGGTTATGGACGGAAGCATGAACGGCAGAGAATTTCTCCAAACTTCGCATACTCCGAAAGCCCAACAGCGCACGTTCTCGTCGTCGAAACAGCTGATGAGAGTTCTCACCCCAATTGTTCAGCCAACGACCGGCTTCCTGCTTCTTTGCATTGCCTATTTCTCTCATTGCAGCGCCGTAGGATCGCAGTTTGTCCATCACGATGACATGCGGGTTCCCATAGCCTTTCATCGTTTTTTTAAGGAATTTCAATGCCGCCTTGCGATCCCCTCGCTTGGTGACATAGCTTTCCAGCACTTCTCCTTCGTGGTCAACGGCTCGCCAGAGGGGTAGTGGGGTTCACCGTTGATCTTTACGAACACCTTGTCCAAATGCCATTGCCAATTCGAATGAGCAATAATGAGCAATAAGTCGTGGAACCGTTTTCTTCGGATCTCCGCGGCAAGCTTACGAAGCCGCCTTGCTCACCTCAAGGCCGTTTTCTCTGACAGCGCCCGCTACGTCATTCCTGAAGTTCAAATGGGATATCCGAGAAATAACTTACGTCATAACCCGATTCGTTATATATATTATTATATGTATAGACTCTTAAAATATATACATATATCATTTTATATATAATATATATTTAATTAAAGTATAACAATGTAATCAAAACAGAAAAGGATGTTGATATGACCACTTCGCTAAAACAAGTTAGTTCATCCCTGTGCCGCTTGCTTTCAATCTTCGCCGTACTGGCGCTTCCTGTACTGGCGCTCCCGGCAGCGGCGGCAAACTTCACCATTGGAATGAACTCTGACCCCGACGTGCTGGACCCAGCGCAGGGGGGCTCCGTTGCCGGACGCGTAGTCTTTGCCGCGATGTGCGACAAGCTGGTCGACGTGACCCCCGATGGCGGGTTCCAGCCTCAACTGGCCACCAATTGGACCTGGTCCGACGACAATCTTTCCCTGACGCTAACCTTGCGTCCGGGAGTGCTGTTCCACGATGGCACTTCGATGGACGCCGAAGCGGTCAAGGCCAACCTCGATCGCTATCGGACCAACCCGATCTCGCGGCGCAAAAACGAACTTAAATCTATCGACACCGTCGAAGTAGTGGACCAATTGACCGTCCGCATCGTCTTAAGTAAACCCTATGCGCCGCTTGTGGCGGCGCTGTCTGATCGCTCCGGCATGATGGTCTCGCCCACGGCAGTCGCTGCAGTAGGCGATGATATCGGCCTTGCGCCGGTCTGCGCCGGTCCATTCGCCTTTGTCGAGCGGATCGCACAGGACCATATCACTGTCCAGAAATTCCCCGACTACTGGGATGCCGACAACGTCTTTCTCGACACCGTGACCTATCGCATCATCCCTGACTCCACGGTACGGCTATTCGGCCTCCGGTCGGGTGACCTTGACATGATCGAGCGCGTCTCGCCCACCGACATCTCTGCAATCAACGCCGACCCCGCGATTACGCTGATCGATGGCCCCTCCATCGCCTACGATCAGTTGAACATCAACATCAACAGTGGCCCCGCCGGAGACAACCCGCTGGGCAACAGCGCACTTGTCCGGCGCGCGCTGAACCTCGCCATCGACAGGGACGTGATCAATCAGGTAGTCTATGACGGTCATTTCGTGCCGGGTAATCAGCACGAACTGAACGGCACGCCCTATTGGGACGCATCCTCGCCGGCAATGCCGCGTGACATCGACCAGGCCAAGGCGTTACTTGCAGAGGCCGGTGTGCCCAACCCGTCCTTCACGCTCATGGCATCGAACAATCCTACCTCGACGCGACTTGCAGAGATCATTCAGGCGATGGCGGCCGAGGCCGGATTCGACATCAAGATCCAGGCCCTCTCCCCAGCATCCTGGGTTGCTGCCGCAAAAGCCGGAGAGTACGAAGCGACCATACCGATCTGGAGCGGCCGACCTGACCCCGACGCGAACCTGACCCCGTGGACGGCCTGCACGGGCTTTCTGAACTGGGGCAAATGGTGCGATCCTGAATACGACGCGCTACTCGACAAGGCCCGCCAGATCACCGACGTGGCCGGGCGAAAGGCTCTCTACGATCAGGCAAACGCGATCTTTCTTGAGGAAATGCCCCAGATCATTCTCTACCACTACAAATCGTTCTGGGCGACAGGAGCAGATGTCTCGGGCTTCGTCCCCTACGCCGACGGCCTGATCCGACTGAAAGGCATCAAGACCGGTGACTGACGATTCTGGCGAATGACAAACAGAGGCGCCGACTTAATGGTCGGCGCCCGCTCTATCCCGCTCTCAGTCTTTCCAGTACGCTTGCCGCTAATTAGATTTGGGATAGGTCTGAAATAGCCAAGTTGCCCACTACAGATATTCACTAAAAGGAAAAATTTTGGCACAGGCTGCCCTTTTTCATCGAAGCCGCGTCAACACGGGATAAAGGAAGTTGATCCTAATGCGCTCTACAATCTGTTCCACGACCCTGGTGCCGCAGAACTTCGTGAAACGTTGCAAGGCTATATTTCCAACCGACTCGATGATACCATCGGAAATCAAACACCCGCAGGCACAGAATAGCCGTACAGATCAGTATCCAACCGCCACTCCGTCTTTTCTAGGGTCCGATCCCCCAGCATATCCACCATCTGGCAAGCGATGAATAAGTTGCGCGCCACCAAATCCAAAAGCCGCGTCTGGTTCTTCGAAGGACAGCTCATGCCCCATTGCCGTTAAAGCATCACAAATCAGTTTTGACAAAGTGGTTTCGCACGCAACACCCAGCCCTTCGGTGATCCGCCAACGCGGTGCATCAACAGCCATTTGCACCTCTTGCCTCCACAACTGCGTACGAAGAACCATTTGCAGATGCCCCTGCGCTTGCATCGGCCCACCCATAACCCCAAAGCTCATTAACGGCTTGTCTGGCCCCATCAGGAACCCCGGGATAATGGTTTGGAAAGGGCGCTTGTTTGGGCCAACATAATTTGGGCTATTGGGGTCGAGCGAAAAGCCAAAGCCTCTATTTTGCAAGTGGATCCCCGTACCTGGCACAACCACGCCTGATCCAAAACCAGCGTAGTTTGACTGAATGAAGGATACCATCATCCCTGACGCATCGGCTGCGGTCAGGTAAACAGTGCCGCCATTTTTAGGGGCGCCAACACCAAAGTCTTGGGCTTTTTTAGGGTCTATCAGCTTTGCACGTGCTGCCAGATAATCGTCGTTCAATAAATCGTCTGCCGTAACTGCTGCCATATGATCGACGTCAGCTACATATTCTTCGGTGTCCCATAGGGCCAGTTTCATCGCCTCGATCTGGAGGTGAATGGCCAGTGGATCGTCCGCATCCTTCTCGCGAATATCGGTGTGGGACAAGAGGCCCAAAGCCATCAGCGCAGCGATACCCTGACCATTTGGTGGAATCTCGTGCAAGGTCACGTCGTCAAATCCTTTAGAAATTGTGCCACACCAATCAGGTTTATGCGCCGCGAGATCATCAAGTGTCATCGCACCACCATGTGCCTTGGACGACGCCACAATTGCTTGCGCCAAAGCACCCTCATAAAACGCTTTTCCGCGTGTTTCTGCAATTTGGCGCAAACTTTGCGCCAATGATGGATTGGAAAATCTCTCCCCGGCTTGGGGCGCTTGACCGTTCGGCGCGAAGTGGTCTGCGAACCCCGGTTGCTCGGATAGAATTCCCAGCCCAAGCGCCCAAAGTTGAGCAATCTTTGGGCTTACGATAAAACCGTTTTGTGCATATGAAATCGCAGGCTCGAACAAAGCTTCAAAAGGCAGCTTGCCGAACCGTTCAGAAATCGAAACCCAAGCAGACACAGCGCCTGGAACGGTGACGCTTTCCCATCCATGCATCGGCATTTCGTCCAACCCTGCAAAGCGTTCAGGCGACCAATTAGTAGGTGACCGCCCTGATGCGTTCAAGCCATGTAATTCCTTACCGTCCCAAAGGATTGCAAATGCGTCGGACCCAACCCCGTTTCCAGTTGGTTCTACGACAGTCAACGCAATCGCCGTGGCAATGGCGGCATCAACAGCGTTACCCCCCTTGGCCAACATGCTCAGCCCAGCCTGTGCTGCGAGCGGTTGTGACGTAACAACCATGTTGTCGGCCAAAATGGCCGAGCGGCGAGACGGGTAGGAATGGGACGTGCGCAGTTTCAAATCATGTTCCTTTTGGGCGGTTTCTTCAGTATTTTAATTGGTTATACACTTTAGCGTCACCATGACTTCGATCAGTTTTTGAACACGCAGTGCTTCTCGCAAAGTTGCTAGACGATTGGGTTTACCATCAAGGCACAAAAGTAGATTGTCAAGTTGGGCGGTGCTGTCAAACAAATGATAACTCGCATCGGATTGCTGGCATAGCCTAAATCGATGCGATCCATAATTGACGCCACTCAGCGAGAGCTGCGGCACGGTTTAACTTGAAATTGGTGCGTGAGTAGAGGTGGCGCTTTCCCAACAAAATTACCCCCGAATGAATCCACCACTCTAATACTAAAAGCCCGAGGTGCGAGGCGCGCGGCGCTGGGTTCTGGGCCCTGGGGTGAGCCTTGCGCGCTTCATTGATATGGATTTGGCTCAGTAACCCCTGCCCTAGGGATCCTACCTATCTGCATAATAAGTACTGCTCCAGTGGCCTGATTAAGCCTAAGTAAGATTGAACGAGGTACAAGGTGGATTCTCGAGAAGTTTTGGGACATCTCAAAAAGCTGAATTCCTACTGAATTCATGGCAACGGTGAAACCTAAGTGAAACCTTTAGCACTGTTTAAAAGACCTATTGGTCTTGAATGACGTGCTAAGTCATTGATTTTGCTGGTGCCCCCACACGGACTCGAACCGCGGACCTATTGATTACAAATCAGCATTTCCACTTTCTCGGTCAGATCTGCAATATAATGCTCCGCATTCAGCGTGTCGCCAGTGACACGCAACAGCGTTTCTTTCGGCGTTGAGGATCGACCATGGCGATAAACATTTTCCACCAGCCAGTTTTTAAGAGGCTGATAGTCGCCTTCTTGCAGACCACGCGTAATTTCGGGTATTTTCCCGGCTTTCCGGAAAAACTGCGACGACATGATATTGCCCACGGTATAGGTTGGGAACGATCCAACGTAGCCGTGCGACCAGTGCACGTCTTGCAAAACACCCCGTGTGTCGTCTGGCACCTCCAGCCCCAGATATTCACGCATTTTTTCGGCCCAAACGCCAGGCAGTTCAGACACTTGCATATCTCCCGCCATCAAAGCTGCCTCAATTTCCGTGCGCAGAATGATGTGCATATCATAGGTCAGTTCATCAGCTTCGATGCGGATGAAACCTGGCTGTACGCGGTTGATGGCGCGCCAGAACTCGGTTTCCGACACGTCCGCAAGCTGAGCTGGAAAATGGTCTCGCAAATCGCAAAAATGAAGTTCCCAAAACCGGCGTGATCGGCCGATTCGGTTTTCCCACAGACGCGACTGGGATTCATGTGCACCAAAACTGGCACCTCCCACCGCATAAAGGTTGACCATATCGGTAGCGAAAATGGTACGCGAATAGTCTAGTGCCACGTTCTGTTCATACATCCCATGCCCGGCTTCGTGCCAGAGCGCGAAAATACCGCCCGCAATCGAAGTCTCTCGAAACCGGCTGGTGATACGAACATCGTCACGGCTAAAGGAAATCTCGAACGGATGGGTCGTGTCGTCCAGCCGACCGTGTGTCAGGTCATAGCCCATCTTTACAGCCATTTTTAGGCCGAACTTCCGTTGATCAGCAATCGGAAAGGAGCGCTTCAGGAAATCTGTTCTTGGCTGTGGTGCGGACTTTGCACGTTCGATCAGAGGAACGAGTGCGGTCTTGAGCTGACTATAAATCGTTTGAAGCCCGGTATATGTCATGTCGGGTTCATACATTCCGATCAACGGATCATAAGGATGGCTTCCGCCACCAATGGCTGTCGATATCTCGCGCTGCATTGCCATCATCTGGTTGAGCAGTGGTGCGTATCCAGAAAAATCATTGGTAGCACGGGCGGAAACCCAAGCAGCGTTAGCACGAGTTTTAAGCATTGCCATATCCGAGATAATTCGCGCGGGGATCCGTGAAAGTGTCTGGATTTCAGCCCTGGCCTGATTCAACGCCCGGTGGCGGATATCGCTGGCTGGAACCTCCGATAGCTCTCTGCGTGCACCATCAATCGCGCGACGCATATCGTCACCGGTGGAGAGGTCGCGGGCCATGCTGGTCAAGGTCGCAATTTGATGGCTGCGGGCCGCGACGCCGCCAGGCGGCATCACCGTTCGTGAATCCCAGTTCAGCAAGTTAATAGTACACAGAATATCGTTGACTTGGGCAACCAGAGTCTGAAACGCGGTAGAGCTCATGGTCCTTCCTCCATTATGTTGGAATTTGTGTGATCACTCTTCGCACCAAAATCGACAAGATGACAGGCAGACTGGTGCAAGGGGCCACGGTCGTCCAGTTGGGGGAGTTCAGTAAAACAACGATCGAAAGCATGTGGGCAACGGGTGCTGAACAGGCACCCCTTCGGAAGATTGATCGGGCTGGGCAGTTCGCCATGCATCGCAACCGTCCGACTACGCTTGGTAGGGTCGATTTCTGGTGCCGCGTCAAGAAGGGCTCGGGTATAGGGGTGGCGTGGTGCTGAAAACAGCGCCGCCGTTGGAGCGATCTCGACGATTTTACCGAGGTACATCACCGCAACCCGATGCGAAATGTGGCGGACCAGCCGAAGGTCATGTGCAACGAACACAACCGTCAAATTCAGCCGATCTTGCAGATCCAGCAACAGATTAACCACCTGCGCCTGAACCGAAACATCAAGTGCTGAGACGAGTTCATCGGCGACCAAAACTTCCGGCTCGACAGCTAGGGCACGAGCTATGCCAACACGCTGCCGCTGACCGCCGGAAAATTCGTGCGGATAGCGGTCGGCGGCATCCGGTGACAGGCCCACAAGATCCAGTAACTCAAGGATACGGGCAGGAATGTCCTTGGTCGGACGCATCTGATGCACGCTCAGTGCCTCGCCAAGAATCCGACGAACTTTCATGCGTGGGTTAAGTGAACTGTAGGGATCCTGAAAGATCATCTGCACGCGCCTGTTGAATGCACGCCGTGTTGTCCCCTTCAATTTCGCGATGTCCGCGCCTTCAAACAGAATACGTCCGCCATCACATTCGTGTAGCCGTACCAGACACCTTGCGAGGGTAGACTTGCCACAACCGCTTTCGCCGACAATACCTAATGTTTCGCCACGGTGAATTGTCAGGCTGATGCCATTCACGGCGTGAACCGCCGGGGCGGGTTTTCCTGATAACCGGTTCAACACACTCTGGGGCAACGGGAACCGCTTGCTGACGTCCTCGACTTGAATCAATGTTACTTGCATTGGCCCACTCATCCGATAGGTGATCCGCTGGCGGCAACAGCATCGCGGTTGAAACATGCGACCTGACGGCCTGGCCCGATATCTTCAAGCTCGGGGCGATCAACGCCGCAGCGAGCCGTGGAAAATTCGCAACGCGGGTTAAACGCGCATCCTAGTGGGATCTCGCTCAGTCCGGGAGGTTTTCCCTCAATAGACAAAAGCATAGTTCGTTCGGTTCCTGCATGCGGCACTGAACCCAAAAGCCCTCGAGTATAGGCGTGGTTTGGTTCAGCGAAAACTTGCTGGACCGTTCCTGTCTCAACAATCCGTCCAGCATACATCACTGCCACCCGGTCGCAAGTCGCCGCAACGACGCCAAGATCGTGGGTAACCAGAACTACGCTCATTGACAGCTCGTCGCGCAGATCAAGGATCAGATTCAATATCTGGTCCTGAATTGTAACATCCAGCGCGGTGGTCGGTTCATCCGCCAACAACAGTGCAGGATCGCTGGCCAGCGCAATCGCGATCATCACGCGCTGACGCATACCGCCGGAAAACTGATGCGGATATTCCTTCAGCCGAAGCTTCGCATCGGGGATCCCAACAAGATCCATCAGATCGCGCGCGCGGGCCGCGCGACCAGCCCGATCCAGCCGCGTGTGTACTTTCAGGTTTTCTTCAATCTGAGTGGCAACGGACAAAACCGGGTTCAATGCCGTCGTCGGTTCCTGAAAGATCATCGAAATCTGCCCACCACGGACCACGCGCAATTCCGAATTACTCATTTCCATGAGGTCATCCCCCTGCCAGAACACCTGGCCAGAGATCGCACTCGAGGCGGGCAGCAGTTGCATGATTGACCGCAAAGTCACGCTCTTGCCAGACCCGCTTTCGCCGACTAGGCCCAGAACTTCACCCGCCATCACAGAAAAAGACACATCATTAACCGCAGTGAGGCGCCCTCCCCCGAAAGTCGTCGTCAAATTGCGCACCTCCAGCACTAGATCTGATACGTTCATCGTTTACTCCTCAGAAGTTCGGCAAGACCATCGCCCACTAAGCTAAACCCCAGGCCTGTCAGCACAATCGCCAACCCTGGAAAGACCGATATCCACCAAGCGGTCACCATAAAGTTCTTGCCGTCGGCAATCAGAACGCCCCATTCCGCCGTCGGCGGTTGCGCGCCAAGCCCGAGATAGCCAAGGCTGGCCCCTAAGAGGATGCACAAAGCCATGTCGGTCATCCAGTAAACCAGCGCAGGTGTGATTGAGTTGGGCAACAGGTGAAAAAATATAATGCGAATATGTGTATAGCCCATTGCCCGCCCAGCATCGGCATAATCGAGCCGCTTCTGGACCTTGATTTCGGCAGCAATGATGCGAGCGTAGAACACCCAACCAACAACGCCAACGGCAATGTACATGTTCACAAGACCCGGCCCGAGCACGGACACAATTGCGATAACCAAAACCAAAAATGGAAAGGTGATCACAGCATCAACCACTCTCCCAAACAGAACCTCGGCAATGCCTCCCGAATACCCGACAAGCGCTCCTATGGTGGTTCCAAAGATAAACGGAACCACCGTCGCGAAAAATGCGATCTGCATGTCAATCTTATATGCGTGGGTCACACGTGACAGCACGTCACGGCCAAAATTATCCGTGCCCATCGGATGCTGTAAACTTGGTCCGCTAAGCAGCTCATTGTAATCAAATGCGTTTGGATCATAGGGCGCGAACAGAGACGGGAAAATCCCCACAAAAACGCTGAGAAGCAAAATAGTTCCGCCGACGACCAATGAATTTGGCAGACCGCGTAGTGACCGCAGCACCGATGGAATCACGACCCCGGTCATCAACCAACTCTCGGATCAAGCCATGCCTGCACAAGATCTGTCAGCAGAAAAGTCAGTGACACCAGCACCGCAAGCGAAATGGTCATGCCCTGCACAACGGGGTAGTCGCGGCCATAGATACTCTCGACCATTAAGCGCCCGGCGCCGGGAATCGCAAAAACAGATTCCGTAATAACTGCACCACTAAGCAAGGTGCCGATTGAAAGCCCAAATAGGGCGACCGTGGAGATCAGTGCGTTCCGTAATACGTGGCGAATCAGCACCATCCCTGGACCAATGCCTTTACCTTTTGCAAACTGAACATATTCTGCATCCAGAACCTCAATGATCGCCGAACGCAGATTGCGCATCAAGATTGCCGACAGGCTGAACGCAAGCACCACCGCCGGAAGGAACAAGTGATACAAGTTATCAAGAAATCCGTCCCCGTATCCCCCAACCGGGAACCAGCCCAACCGGGCACCAAATACTGTAAGCAATATCAGACCAAGGTAGAAAACCGGCATTGAAAGCCCAACCTGAAACACACCGCGCACTGCGATATCCCCGGCTTTACCACGCCACAGCGCCGCCACAAAGGCCAACGGCACCGCCACAAAGACGGCGATCGACGAAGCCATGATAGTAAGCATGATTGTCACCGGCAACCTTTTCTGGATCAACTCCATTACCGGTACCTTCAAATGGATCGAGTCGCCCAGATTACCCGTCAACACCGATTTCAGGAATGCCAAAAACTGAATTGCCATTGAGCGATCTAAACCAAGTTCGCGATTTATCCGTTCTACATCAGCGTCAAGCGCACGGTCGCCAAGAATAGCACTCGCCGGATCTCCGGGTAGTAGTCGCACCAAGACGAAAACGACGATAAGAATGAAAAGAAGGGTAGGTATGAGATGCAATATTCGGTAAAATATGAACCTTATCAACTGCATTTCATCTGGCTCCTGTTATATTTGGGTTGGGTGCGGGGGGTGGTTTCGTCCCCCGCACCCGAGTTTACTACTTGTCAAGCCAAACTTCGCGGAAGACGTTGTTGCCAAGCGGGATTTGATGGAAACCATGCACGACATCACGCAACGCAACAGGATAGGGCGTTTCGTAGGTCGGGATCGTTGGCCCCGAGGCGTTGAAGATTTCTTGAATACGCGCAAATTGTGCCGCGCGCTTTCCCAGGTCCATTTCCTGTTGCGAGGCTTCGAACAACTCGTCGACCTCATCACTCTTCCAACCAGAATGCACAGCATCGATTGTCGGGCTATATGCGTAATATGACGATATCTGGCTTGGATCCGCGATGTCGTTGGTCCAGCCACCGGTACGCATGGTGAACGTACCATTGCGATACTGTTCAGTCCGCGATGCGTTATCAACCTGTTTGATCTCAAGGTCGATACCGATTGCACCCCACATCTGTTGCAGTGCCGTCGCTACGGCGACACCATCCTGATTTCCGGCGATGATGAGAATGTTACTAGAGAATCCATCGGGATAGGCTGATTCCGCTAACAGCGACTTAGCCTTTTCCAAGTCGTACGGAAACAGCGGTGAATCGCCAGAGTGCATCGGCGTTGCTGAAGCCATAAACGATGACATCGGTGTACCAACGCCATAGGTGACAACCTGAATCAGCGCCTGCTTGTTAGTCGCATAATTCATTGCCTGACGAACCAACTCATCCGATAACGGGTTTTCCACACCATTAAGTTCCGGACGAACATTCAAGATAACGTTATTCACCCTTGTGCCCGGGTAAAGTTCCATATTGATTTCAGGATCGGCATCAAGTTCGTTCACACGAGCGAACGGGATGAATTCGGCTCCGTCTAAACCGCCAGACTGCAATTTCAGAATCCGGGTTGCGTCATCAGGGATCACTTCGAATGTCACTCCATCAAGATATGGCAGCGGCTGACCATCTTCCCCAACACCCCAGTAATGAGGGTTTTTGACCAGCTTCATAACCGAACCACGATCCCAGCTTTCAAGCATGAAGGGACCAGTTCCGATTGGATTTTTACCAAAATTCTGAGCTTTCTCCGCGTCAGTTTTACCCTCCATTGCCTCAAATAATTTCTGCGGCATCACGGCAGCGTTAAAAACGCTAAGCGCAGCCAAAATTGTTGGGTCAGAGTATTTCAAATTTAGTTGTATTGTCGACGAATCTGTTGCCACAACTGTATCAACCGAAGCAAGTAGGAAGTACCAGATACCGTTATCGGGATTCTTTGCACGATTAAAAGACCAGACAACATCACTCGCGGTCATTGCACTTCCGTCCGAGAAGCTAACACCCTCGCGCAGTTTCAACGTAACAACGTCGCCGGCGGGACTAACAGACCAATCAGTTGCAAGACCTGGCTTCAGGCCCTTCCCGTCGTCTGTCGGAACAATAAGGGTATCGTAAATATTTCCCATAATCCAGATATCCACGTTAGCGTCATTCAGGACCGGATCAAGGAACATACTGTCAGTATAACGGCCATAACTCATCACGCCCCCACGTTCCAGAGCAGTGACGGATTGCAATCCGCCAATAATTAATGCCACAAATAAAGCGGCTGCAGAAAAAATTTTCATCTTAAAACCTCCATGTTGTTTATTGTTATGCTTTAATTAAATATATATTGTGTAAAAAAAGGTACACTTATATATTTTAAGAGTCTATATATATATTATGCTTGGATTATGAAAGCTCAAGAAAGGAAGCATCATGAGAGTTTCAGATATGAACTGGAAACAAGTAGAGGCCTGGCTCAAGGACGACGACCTTGCCATTTTACCACTTGGAAGTACCGAACAGCACGCCGGACTTTCGCTTTCAG
>Ga0302137_1000154_pt1 | contig 27351 bp, 23 predicted proteins | sample CBN3_SCM_MG_FD_203127 | JGI IMG/M metagenome (GOLD analysis project Ga0302137, IMG submission 203127) | Marine microbial communities from Western Arctic Ocean, Canada - CBN3_SCM | ecosystem: Environmental > Aquatic > Marine > Oceanic | place: Canada: Western Arctic Ocean | collected 2017-09-15 | reverse complement strand
GATGACCACGGAACAAAGGCAGCCCGCTTAAGCGCAGCTATCTCCATGGCAATCGAGGCGAACAAGGACAAGGCTGTTATTGAGGCGAACATCAATGCAATTAAGCTAAGTATTTCTAAGAGAGGTGTGAAGCCCATAGCTAAAGAGCCAGGCCAATCCGACGAGGATTATTACCTAGCGCTAGAAGCATCAATGGCTGATGTGCTGATCAAGGTTGCGGAGAAAGAAGCCAGTGCAAGCATCACGGGTACTGCCAAGAAGGCCCACGGCCAAGCCTTCCTCCACGAAGGTAATGACCTGAATAATCGCAAACTAGAATCCCATGAGCTCTTTGCGAAATTGAATGACAAAGAGCAGGCGGATGCGGTGGCAAACACAAAGGATAAGTCGGACGAGGTGACGAGGTATCAGTTTGAGATTGACCTCGAATCCATGCCCGAGTCGGCTAAGGGCGACCTCACTGTGGCGAAACTTGAAAGCATGTCAGTCGGGCAAGCCAAGCTCACCATGCAGAGGGCGTGGAGCAACTGGAGCCACTCTAACTTAATAGCAGAAGAGATATCGGCGACCAATGCCTTGGACGATCTAGCGGAAGGCAACCCCCACCTTGCGCCAGTGGCGGCGAATATTGTCCTTTTCAATAACGTCGACAAACTGCCCTTGCCTGCAACGCTGAAGACTTTAGTTAAAAAAGCCAAAACCCCTCAGGAAAAGAAAGATGCGTACTCATTGGTGCGCGAAGCCTTAAAGTCGCAACCGGAGAAAGCGCGTTCATTCCAGGACGCGATTGGCAGGATCCAGCAGAAAGAATTGGAAAATGCTGAATTAGCGGCGAAGGCGGCAGGGCCCACTGCGGCAGCTCAGCTCAAGTCGGTGCTAGATGGCGTCGTTTATCGCAGGTATGAAGAGGCGCACGCAGACCTCAGGAAGTTTAATGCGCAAGATGCTCGTTACTACGGCCCTGGCACCCCTAATAGGCAATTCTTAGGCAGATCAATTCCTGCAGGTAGCGGAGCAAGTGTCCCCAAGGCAGGTGGCGACTCCCAGCATAATGCGAACAACCTCCCAACACCTGACGTAAGTTCGGGTTACCATCTGCCCCCCGACGAGAAGCCAGAACTTCCTTCCGACGACGTTAAGCCCGGTTCCATACCGACCACCCCTAATGAAGAGGCTACGCTAAAGTTAAACCAACAAAACGCTCCGTTTAGGCTAGCAGAGACGAAGCTTCATAATGATGCCTTCGTCAGGAATGAGATGCTCCCGCTCATGGAGCGAGCTGGGGTGACATGGGACGAGATTAGGGCGGCAAACCCCACTCTTCGCCTACCGGATGACCCAACTGACTACAATGGGTGGGTGACAGCTTTAGGGAATCCTCAGCGTGCCAGCGCAAAAATGCAAAGCCTTGTTGATGGGTTAGCTGGGCGAGACGCCGGGTGGCGTAGCGAATTTACAGCTAAGCCCTACACAGCGGAAGAAGAGGCTGCTTTGCGTGAGCGCGTCAGGCTGGCTGACGCTGCCAAACAGAGTGAGCTGATTAAGCCCTACGAGCAGGGACCCGAAGACCTGCCCAAGCTTCCGCCTCTGCTTGCTCCGCAACCTATTGATATGCCACCGCCACCTATTGTTGCGCCACCAACAGGGGCAGTCTCTTTGCCACAAGCACCTGCGGTTCCAAGTGCGCCCACGCCAACCAACTCTATTCCAGCCCAGTCAAGCGTGCCGGTGCCGCCCGCGCCTGCCTCCATAGGGAGAACAGGTAGATATACATGGGGCGGGAAGCCCGTATTCATTACTGACGACGGAAAGGGCGAGCTAATGGTGCAGGTTGGGACCTTTCCGGCTCAACCAATGACCTTAGATGACTTCAATACTTACATGAACTCAGGGTCGCTAAGGTCGGTATCTGGCTCCGTGCCAGAGGCTCCAAGGATCCCCAAGCCAACCAGCTTACCAAGCGTCCCCGTGAGGCCAGTGACTGGGTCGTCAGCCGGGGCAGGCTTCAGGCGGGAGTACGACGAAAAATCAAAGACGTGGGTCAACCTGCCGGTGACGGCACCCACCCCAGCTTCAGGAGGTTGGACGTGGTCAGGCGGCGAGGAGGGCAATGTGCCGGTGGTAATCACAGAGGAGGCGGGCGGCGGGTACTTAATGACTCATCCCACGATGGGCAAAATTCCATTAAATGAAGATGTCTTTAACAAATATTTGCTCAAAGGGCTTTTGACGAAATCAGGGAGTGGAGGCATCTCAGGCGTGCCGACACCGCCGCCGAGTTTCAGAAATTCCAGCACCAATAGTCTGCCAATAGCACCACCGGTACCTAAATAATAAACAAAAATGGGACAACTAATAGATTTCTTTCGTCTTCGGTACCCCAACGACAAGCGTAGTGACAGGGATATCCTCTTTCGCTACGCCATAGATCACGGCGAGAATGTTTTACTTAAATACCCTGAAGACCACGCCGCTTACCTAGCAGAGCTCGGTAAATTAAACCCTCTCAGTAATTGGGAAGAGTTTAATCGGGGTGGTCGCCGGAGCTGGGAAGGAACTAAAGGAACCTTCAAGGCCGCCGGGTCAATGCTCGCCACCAAGCTGGGCGCAGAAGAAACTGGCACAGACTGGCTAAAGGCTGCGCAGGCAAACTACCAAAAGGCCTCTCGGCCGGAATACCGGTCATCTGGCTCAGCTCCTATCTCCTCCTTGATAGGTGAAGCCGCTCCATCACTGCTTGAGTCCGTCGGAATGGGTGTCGCTGGCGCAGGGATTGGCGGAATGTTAGCTCCTGGGCCGACTCCTGATGATGTTGTCACTATTCCGGGTGGGTTCTTTGCTGGCATCTTAAGCAAGAACGCCATCAAGAAGGAGCTGAAAGAGCACATGGTTAGAGAGCTTGGGGAGGGTGCCACTGAGGGTGCCGTGAAGGCAAAGCTTAAGCAGGAGCTTGGGGTCAGTGTATTGAAGCCTTACGGGACAAGGGAGCTCATGACTCAGGCTGCCACCAAGAGAGGCATCATCGGCACCGTGGATGCGACTGGCAAGGCCTACGCAAAGGAGCAGCTCCTGGCGAAGGCAGCGACCTTAGCCGGCCATAAGAAGCTCCTATTTCAGCAAGTCGCCGGATCGGCCGTGACCGGAATGAACTCCGTTGGCCTCAGTGCCGGTGAGATATACTCACAGCTCGCAACAGATCCGGATGTGGACCTTGACACTGCATTCAACCATGCATTTTGGGGAGGCATCGTTGCCGGTGTCCCTGATACAATTCTCCCCTCAATGATTCTGGGGAAAACCTTAAAGGCCCTGAAGGGTGGGTCGGCACCCATTACTCGCCAGGCAACCGACAGTACTTATCGCCGCGTCATGGACTCCTTCCCCGGCCGCTTTAGCAAGGCAACGGCTGGAGGCGGAACGATTGAGGCAGGGACCGAAGCTTTCCAGACCTGGGTAGGCATCGTCGCTGAGAAGTCTGCCAAGGGAATGTCAGTCAATGACGCCATAGCGGACTCAAGTTTAGACAACCTCACCTGGTCACAGAAGCAGGAGATGTGGCATGCAGCCAAGGTGGGCTTCGTGGCCGGCGTGATGGGTGGTGGTGGTGGAGAAGTCTTCTCTTCCCTAGCTGGAGGAACACAGCCACCGGTAGATGCGGAGCCAGGAGCTGCCCCGACTGACCCGACTGACCCGACACCCGCACTGGAAGGAGCCGACCCTATACCGGTAGATGTAGCCCATATTGATCATAAAGGGCGTGCAGATGTAGATGCGCTAGTGGCTGAGGAGATGGCCGACACGGCCGAGCTGGATGTAGATGGCCAGCTCATCAGATTTAATGACCCTAGCCCGGACCTGTTCTCAAAAATCAGCCTACTCTCGAGGGAGGATTCTGACGAGTCCTTGCGGGAATACTACATGTCCCAGAGAGCTTTAGCACGCGCGGCGTTTACCCGTGCCCCGGTCGATGCAAAGCCGGTTACGCTGGGCGACGCGCCGGCTAAGGTGGTCGAGGCGGCTGAGGCTGCGGCAGCAAAACTCCTTCCCGGTATTGATAATACTGGGAAGAAGGCAACGGTTAAACTCACCCCCGCCGACGGATACGCAGCGCGTTCAGGCCAAACCACCCCTCCCGGAGTACCTCTAGTCCGCGACGATGGGGTGGAAGTTTTGAGCTTTACTCAGAGAGGTGGAGAGAGTGAAGGGAGTGGAGAGCCAGCCCAGCTCACTCCCCCTGTGCCTCCAACGCGTGTGGTCATCCCTCCCGCTGCGCCTCCAAAGGTTGAGAAGCCCAAGGTACAGCCCCTCACCATAGCTCAGAACAAGGAGGCTGCGCAGGCCATGGTTGAGCAGCGCATCACTGAGCTCGAGAAGGACGTTACGGTGCTCGAGACCGAAATCCAATCTATTGAGCAGGGTAAAGTCGACACAATGGAGGGGCTGAGCGCGTTGTACGAGGCTGGCAAAATTAAAATGGATGATCTCCTCCGGTTGCGCGCCGATGGTAAAATAGATGAAGCTGAGTTTCAGAAGCGTGTCGCCTCGCTGACCAAGCAGAAATCCTACGTAGATGAAGCAGAATTGCGCAGCCGTGTCGCCTTACTGACCAAGCAGGAAGCTTACAGTGCTGTTATTAACGGCAAGACAGTAGTGGAATACGGCCCTGAGGGTGCTGCGGAACTGAACCGGATGGGTGGAACACCGAAGCGCGTAATATCCAACACCGAGAACAAGACCCGCACCCTTGCTAAAATCATAAAAAACCTTACTGAGCTTAAGCTAATCCGGGATGGTAAATTGACGGTTCTGGACGACGCCTTCCCGGTTGGCCTCCTTGCCTTCCAAACTCAAGAGGCCGACAGATCCGTCCGCACCCGCGATGACAACTTGGAGAAGGGCGAGAGTGTCACCTATCCAGCGTTCTATGATGTGCTGGAGCCGGAGGGGCATGAAGCTGGCGATGAGCTGCGTAACGCGCTTGATGCTGCCATTGCCGAGGTTGAAGAGAACAAAGATAACAAGGAGTACGACGCCAAGAACAGCGAGGCTTTGAACGCCCTTGGGGAGATACTTGTTAGCGAGGGGCGCGCGAGGACTGGGACAAGAAACACATCCTCCGTCGGTAACACCACCAGGATGGTTGTCCTGCACCATCAGACTCGCGCTGAGGCTGACCCCACTAAAGTCCAGATTCTCCCCATTCATAAATCAGGCGCACGCGGGACGAGCAAGAAGTCCCTCTACAAAGTTCCTATTCCTGCTGGCGAAACCAAGAAGAGCAAAGCGGTCAAGTATATGACCTTAGATGAAGTACTTAAGGCGGGGAACTATAACGTGATTGGGTCTGCCAGGCTGTCCACGCCGGTTCCCCTTAATAACCCAACGAAGTACAGCTTAACTCAAAAGCAATACAGCAACCTCAGGGACTCTGCGAGAAGTCAGCGAAAGGCACAGGCCTCAGGAACTGCTATCCATGAATACGTAGCCCCAGGCCAGTCTGTGCTTCAAGAGGCGTATGACGAGAGCCAGGATGTAGCCGCCTTGGCAGAGGGAAATGTGGAGCTCCTTGGCCAAGTGACGGAAGACACTAAGTACGGTAGAGGGCGTGACACTGGTGAGGGTTTATCAAGAACTGACCAGGGGTATATGGATGATGAGACCGGCCTAATTGAAGGAGGCGAATATCAGGAAGGGGTCCAAGCTCTGGAGGGCCGAGCGGATGAGCTGACTATATATGATGAAGGCGACTACGCGATAGATAGCGAGGGCAATGAGAGCGATGAGGCCCTCAAGCAAAAAATAATTCAGGATGCCATAGACGATGGTGGCGGAACGGCCGGCATGGACATTGAGGCTCCCAAGCTTCCGTCCAGAGTCAGTAACTGGGCTAAGGACTCCGTGTATGATATCCTTGAATGGGCTAGCGAGAACGGTGAGGCCGTCCCTGATGGAGAGGGGCTTATGCGGGTGCTCATAGACCCGAACGCTGGCATAAATGAATTTCATATCCGCCACGCAAACCAGGAGGAAGCGAGAAAAGAGGCTGACACTTATTCAACCGTTAATTCGCTTGTGGCTTTTCAGAAAACTTTAACAGAAGCAATACGTGAAGGAATAAATGATCATGAAACTGACCAAACTGGAACAAGACCTGAAGAAACTATCGACATCGGGAGCATTGGAGAAAGTGTTCAAGATAACGGGCAGACAGAGCGCGAGGTGGGCAAGGATGAGAAAGTACGAGCAGAGCTTGCAAAAAACATCCAAGACAACAACCTGACGCCGTCCGATGGCACGCTGATTGAGACAACGTCACTGAACCCCGACGATGGCAGTGTAACCATAGACATTAACCCGGTCGTGAACGACGGCTCTGATGGGGCTAGTGCTCACAACGCCCTGCATGACGCAGACAAGAAGGAGCAGCAGGAGGAGAAGGAACGCAACAACCTCATCAGCCAGGAGGCGCTTGAGAAGCTGGAGCAAACCCCGGTTGATACACGAGAGAAGGGAGTTGTTAAGGCTCTTGAGGAATACTTAGATAAACATCCAGAGCTGCAAGGGATAGTTAAGCTCGTTCGTGGCCCAGGAGCTGAATCCGATAGTGATGCAGAATTTTGGGCCGCACGCCTACAGGAAGACGGCACCATTGCAATCAACCTGAACCTCATTCAAGCCTCGGAGGTCAAGAGCAACATAGACCACGAGCTAGCGCACTACATCTACGGCGACGGCGAGTTCACGCAGGCCTTTGAGGCCTTGTGGGGCAGCCTGTCCGAGGCTCAGCAAAACAAGATCAGCGTTGAGGTTGCTCGCCTATATGGCTCTGATCTTGCGACTGAGGAAGAGCGCGTGCGGGCGTTGCAGTTCATCCGCGAAGAGACTCTGCAGACTGAAGAGCAGCGAACCCTATGGGATAAGCTGGTCGCGCTACTGGAGAACATCTACCGAAAAATTACAGGCGGTCAGCACTCCGATCCGCAAACCCTTGCAGCTCACATGGTTGCTCACGCGCGGGAGGCTATTGTCACTGGCCATCAACGCGGAGATACAACCGTGGAGCGGTATAGCCGCAAAGACCTCGCGGCCCTACAGGACCAAGACGCCACGCTAGTAAGCTTTTTCGATACGTTTAAGGACCTAACCTGGCCGATGACCGAGGAGAATAAGGACATGAAGGTTGCCGGGCAGCGCATGACAATCTCCATAGAAGGGAAGACGAAGAGGGGTGGGCGGCGGGAGCCTATGAATATCAAGGAGATGGATGACGTTGCTATGCTTATCCTCCAAACAATCTCAGGATATCGCGAGCACGGCATTTCGGAGGATATAGAGGCCCACCTCCCGAAACTTGTAATTGATAGCGAGAAGACCCGCGTAGAGCAATACTTCAAAAACGAAAATCCGCCATTCCAGTCACTCAATATGAATAATGGGGCGGAGCGCGATCTCGCCTCCCCCTTGGGGCGGGAAATGTGGAGGCTCCAGCAAGAGGAGCCGGAATCTCTCAATGAGTTGATCTATGAAGACGCTCGGAAGAGAACTTCTGAACGCATGGATGCTATATCGAGTCTTGCACATTATCTGGAAGAGCGTGTCGTGCCCTTCCCAAACCACGGCAGGGTTGAATATCGGCTTACAGATCGTGATCTCGGAGGCCTAACCGGACAATTGGAAGGTGACATCTATACGCCCACTGAGGCCGCTATGATTGTTTATCATGCGGCCAAGTACTCATACAGGCCTGACGGCAAGAGGGATGAGATTAGGGTCGATAACGACCATCCAGTCATGGTTCTCACTGGGGCGGGCGCGGCCTATGTACGGGATGCGCTCAGGCCGAGGTGGGGTGAGGTGGAGGTGGGGATGCGTCACTTCGGCATCGACGGCGATGAGGGCATTCCTGTGCTCGAGTACAAACCGGTGGAGGCCGGCAAGACGATCAAAGAGGCCTTCGAGGCCGCTGCGATCCAGATGGCGGAAGACGCTACGAAGAAAGCTGAGCTGTCCAACAAGAAAGGCTGGCATATCTTTAAGCGATCAAAGGAGCAAGAGGACGTTAATGCCTTGCAGGAGGCCGCCGTTGGGACCACCTGGTGCATCGGCATAGGGGGAACTGCCAAGAGTTACCTGTCTAAGGGTGACTTCCATGCCTACTACGATAACGGCGTCCCGCAAGTTATGCTTCGGATGGAAGGCGACACGCTGGGCGAGTCGCCCAAGGGCCGGACTCTCGAAACACAGGAAATTGACCCCGCGTACGCTGATGTGACCGAGGACTACCTTCGCTCCAAAAACATCAAGGGTGGAGCGGCTTACCTGCAAGACCGTGACTTCGCAAGAGCCTTAGCAAAGTTGGTGGCGCTGGGGCCAGACGCCACGTCTGGCGATGTGGACCCTGTCCTAAGAGAGGCCCTTAATAAAGTGTCTAAAACGCGCCTCGTGCATGGCGAGCTTTCACTGGATCCTTGGGTGGAGGACCACGACATTCTTGACGAGGTCCAGCCAGGTTGGTGGGACGAGTCCGTTGAAGATGAGCCAATCACAACCCCCCGCCGCCCGAACCCGAAGGTCTTTAAGAGAATCGAGCGACGAGCTGCGGGGCATGGTGACCATAGGTACTCGACCGATACTACTCGCATAATTTACAACGCCGTAACTAATAACGGAAAGACATCCGGTGTTGAAGTTAGTGATGAAGGCGTTCTCCAAGCCGGAGTCATTGTGCGTGTCTCGCCAGGCCAAACGGGCCCAGTGCACCTTCCTAAGAACATTAAGCACATTGTAGGTGACATCTCGATTGGATACGAAGACCGAGAGGCCTCCATTGGGGCACATAACGTCTATTCCTCCAAGAATGTCGCGGTCCTCCACCCCGTACTAAATACTGAGAACCTTGAAAGCATCACCGGCAAAATAGAACAGTACAGCCACGTAAGTTTTTTAGGTCGAGGTGAAGGTTTTACGACATCCAAGTCGGAGAATCAATCATCGGATCGCATTCAAGCGGAAGGACCCCGGCCAATCATTGCGCCCAAGCTTCAACACCTGGGATTCCTGGGGGATGTGAATATGAATGACGAATATCCTGCCTTGAGGGTTGTTAGTAGGGCAAAAATGAATTTCGGCAGGGAGGCGGCGTCGCCCACGATTGAAGATGCTGAGGCGATTGACAGAGGTGGCCTCGATCACGCGACTGGCAGGCATGGACTGGGGATTCGGGTTCGCCAGGGCCGGGGACGAAGGCTCAACTTGCCGGCCCTGGAGGAGATAATCGAGCCCCTCGAAATTGTCGGAGTTGATGCACCTAAGCTTAAGCGTATCGGCCCAGAAGACGATGAAAATTGGGAGAGCAATGCCGCGCCAGCATACGGCTACACGGGTGCCCACGTTCCTGGATCCGGATGGGCGAATGATGCCATCATCATCGATTCCCTCCTTCCTTCCTTGTCGGAAATCACGGCAACCAGTGTGTCGTTATTCAGAACCCGGCTTGGCCGGGTTAAGCTTGACGTCGGGCTGGCGCGGCGGGAGGCGTTGGCCGACATGGTGAAAAGTGACCACTCGACCCACAGCGGACCCGGGCTGTATGTGATAGATCAATCCTCTATTCAGCTAGTGAATGAATCCTTATCCTACCTTGTGGTTAGGGAGGGAGACATTGGGCCCCACGAGACCGTAGTGGGCTGGACGACGCCTTCCCGGAGGCTCTATGACTTTGGGAACCTAAAAAAGGTTGGGGCGCTCAAGGCTGAAAGTGCAATTATTCCGGGCATTCAAGAGGTCTCGCGGGGTATATACGGGGAACGCTACGCGCGCACTGGTGGGAATGAGAAGGGGGCACTGGAGTTCATAATCTACAACACGTCAATGCCTGACCTCAAGACCATTGGGGCCAAAGGAGATCCCGATCTCGTGACCCAGTACCTCCCTAAGGCAAAAGATATAGATATCAATCAGTTTGCGACCATTCGAGGCACGTATGTTAACCTGCCAAAGCTCACTGCAGTTCATTCTCACCTGCACATAGCCATGAGCGACAGCATGTTTGCGCGGGAGCAGATGAGCGACAATGAGAATTACATGTCGGATAACTTTAATCTCAGAAAGTTGGAGGTTGTTGACGGTCACTTGAAGCTTGACCGCATAGACCCCAAATCCGGCGCACGCAGGTCGAGTTTGGTCGGGCGAACAGCCGCCGACTTTGCCGGCGAGTCGCCAGGTCTTACTACACATGGCGAGGCATGGGTCAAACCCGGCGAGGGCCATCATGGATATATCCCCCTCCCCAAGCTCAAGGTATTGGGCGGGGAGCTTGACAATAGGGTTGCTATCAACGCCCCGAAGCTCAGGAAATTGGAACAGGCACCCTCGGGGCTGCACCTCCAAACCTATCACCCAAACATTCTTCATAGCAAGGCGGGCTGGAAGGATGTATGGGGTGACAAGTATACCCACGCGGCCTGGGTGGCGGATCCCGCTGTGCGAGGCGAATCCATCTCCAGCCCTCCCAAGCACCCGGGCGAGATGACTGAATTAGAGCTTTTGGAATGGTCCTCCGAACAGGCAAGGATGATGAAGAGGTATGGCACAGGCTATTTCGGCGAAGACGCCAAGGGCAGGGCCGAAAGCCACTCCTCTAGTACGCGGTACGGAATAAAGTACAAGATGAATATGACTCCCGAACGCCAGTACAAGCACTCTACGCTTGATGGTTTCTCGCGCGAGGAAGCGAATAAGGCCATGCGGGCCATGCGTAAGAACTTCCCGGATGCCCAAGCTTTCTTAGAGAGCTGGGAGACTAAAGGAGAAAAGGGGTTTAGTAATAAATTACTTGAGGGGCTGATTGAGGTCATCAAGAAGTCAGGGCTAGCAAAAGGGGTGAAGCTTCGGTTGGTTAAGGAGCACCCTAATGTGGGTAGCATTCTTGGGAGCTATAACGATGAGCGAAATGAAATAACCATTTACGTCGGGGACCACGAGACATTAGAGCAAATGCAGCAGACGGTGATGCATGAAATGCTTCACGCGATCCTTATCAGAGCGATTGGAAACTTCCAGACCAACAGGGGAGACAAGCTGTCTCCTGTGTCCATGGCGTTGATTACTAAGCTGGACGGCATGCTTGTTAGGGCCCGCAAGGAACACGAGCGTCGTGAAGGCAGGCAGATCAAATGGGGCAAGGAAGCGCACCCTTACGGGCTCACGGACCTTCATGAGTTTGTTTCTGAGGCGATGACTAAGCCGGATTTCCAGAATTTCCTTGCAGCCATTGAGGGCCAAACCAAAGGGGAAAACTTCCTTCAATCCCTGATTGGCGTGCTTAAGGATATAATCCTAGATGTCCTTGACGGCCTAGGGTTAATAGATGGACGGAGTAAGATATCCGACAGCATGTTGGGTGAGGTCATTGAGACCACGCTTTTAACAATTCAAGACACCCAACAACAAAAGCACGTAAAGACCGAGCCATACTTAGAGGAGAACATGGCTGACGAACGGGTGCGCTCTTTAGTCAGAGAACTGGGTCTGTCCCCTGAGCACACCGAGGCTTTGTCTGTTAATCAGGGAGGTGGCACTGATTACGCTCAAGGCAGAAGGCTGCGTAAAGTCTCCGATGATCCGACAATTTCAGCAGATCCTGACGTAAGCAATGAATCAGCCCTGCGCGGCGACGTTGCCGTCTGGACCAAGGTTCAAGACGTGCTGAGTCAGATGTTCGACAAGTTCAAGCTCGACCAACTAAACCAAGACGGGATCGACTTCAAGCAGTTCACGTCAAGGTTCCTGAAACGACCCAAGAGCCCTGAAGAGGTGATAGCTCTCATTAACCAGCGACTGGTAGATAATGGGGAGTCCGTTATTGAGAAGCTGGATATTAATGATTTAGTTAACAAGGAGCGAGCACAGCACGACCTTTGGGAGGTCTTAATGAAGACCTTCCTGAAAATGCAAAAAAACCGGGCAAAGCAGGAGGGGATAGTTAAGGACGAACTAGACAGCATTGAGGCTAGCAACGCGGAGCTTCAAGAGCTCCTCAGCAATTACACAGATGCCAATACCCGGACCAAGGCCTCAAACAAGGCGCTACGTAACTTCATCACCGCCCTGAGCCGCAATTCCGGAGAGTCGGGAGACATGCTGGTCAAGGTAGCGAAGTACCTAAAGAGAGAGAAGATTCCAGGCGCAGTAGAAAGGGTTCAGAAGATACTGGCACCAGGCAAGGGCGCGACCGAGACCGAGCGAGGGGCAGCAGGGAACAAATTAATGAACTTGGTTGATGCCGTGGCTGCTATTGAGGTGTCTCCAGGCGAGGCAATCGACTTCAGCGCGCAAGGGATAGGGGAGGCTGTTGAGCTTATAGAGAACAATATCTCACCGGAGTTGCAGGCCGTGCTCCAAAGCATCACCACCAACCCGGATGATCAAACTGCCGCGCTGGTGCTCATGTCCTATATAGGCCGAGATAACCAGCACATCTTTGATTTATCAAAGCTGAGGTCGATTGGGAAGCGGGGCGAGATTAACAAAATTCTTAATCTCGTAATGACATCGGATGAGACTGCCGTCAATAAGGCTCGGGTATCTATTCGTGGGCTCTTAGCACACAGGTCCCTCGCTGAGCGCCTACTCATCAAGCTCACCGAGCACAAAAGAGAACACCGCAAGAAGGTGAAAGGCATGCGGGACGCACAAGCGTTTATCGACTTCGATAACTCCACCAGGAAAATCCTGATTGAGGAGATGGCCTCCATTGAGGGAGCGCTGCAAATAGAGCAGAGACCCGACTCAGTGGTAAAGGGAAGCTCGCTGTGGAAGGCAACGGAAGGGTCACAATATGTGGTGCCAACCTCCCCAGATCAATCATCTACAAGTATCCAGAAAACGAAGCCGACAGAGTTCACGCTCATCCCGCGCAAGACCAAGGGCATGTCGCCCAAGAAGTACCAGCAAAAACTGGCTGTCGAGATGGAGGCTCTCTACCTCTGGCTGCATTACCCAGGTCGCAAGAAGGACAAGACCTGGAACTACATGAAGCGCGTCTACGATGTGATTTCCAGTGAGCACACTGTTCGTGACCATACAGCGGCGCGGGATAGCGTAACGCTCATGGCCGCCGGAACATTCAGGGATCAGCTCGAGCAAACCGGCTCGCCAATTCTCGGGAACATAATTCACCGAATCGCACAGTTTGAGGCATTCAGCAGGCGGCACAAAGAGCTGGAGCCATTGTCCGCTGACTGGGTTGAATCTGAGACTGCCGCGATCAAGGCGCTAGGCCTCTCTAAGAGGGAAGGAAGCAAGACTATCTTTAATGATTTAGTATACGGCCCTGCACTTGCATACTTTGAGTCCAACCAACAACTACTGGATGAGCATGACAGTGTGGAGGAGGCGATCAATGCCGGCCTAAAAAATGTGGAGCTCATGTTGAGGAATGGGGAGAACCTGATATCAGTAGCCCTGAGATCAAACCCCGAGGCATGGCCGGCCGTCGAGGAACTACTGCGCCTTACGGGTAGCATGTCCAAGACCATCATCGAGCACCAGGAAGGAATGGGGCTGAAGGTTAAGCATGGGAAAGGAAAGCAGGAGCATTTTCGGAAAGCCATCGGTGCTGAGCTGTTTACTGTCAGTCGTTCCATTGGCGGCGAGATAGCCACCCTAGCTATTGATATGGGCAAGGATGGCAGTGAGTGGATGAAGATCTGGACCCATGTTGATGAGGGCGGCGTGGAGCAGTCCAGAAGCGTCACAAAGTCCGTCTCTGATGTGAGGAAGGACACCGCTGAGGCTTACCTTGACCCCGATAAGAACGCTGAGTTGCGCGAGACCACAAAGAAGCAGTACTCAGGAAATGTCTGGAACCAATTTGTCCGCCCTCTGGTGGAGCAGGCGGGCGAGTCACTATTTGATGAGGGTGGGACGAAGGGCGATGAAGACAACCGGTACCACCGCCGAGCATCTAGGAGCGAAGTAATAGATGCGTTTAACTCAGTGGAGGAGGGGGACATAGTCGGGTTCGCTGAGAAGCTGTACGAGATCACCAATGGTAACATGAGTGGCGACCAAGCATCTCAGGAAGCCATGGCGGAGCACGTTGGTAAAGTAACAGGGAGGCTTCAAAACAAATTCAATGTCCTCTATAGCAACATTGACCAAGCCCTTAACCCTGATTCTGTTAAAGATAACCAAATCACTCTCCGACGCGTTATGCTTGACGCGCGCACAACGGAGGGCTTCCCGTCTGACTGGGTCAGCTACTCTACCTTCGAGGAGCAGCAGGTCCTGAGCATCATGAGGGTGTTCTCTGCGCACGCCGCATTCGGCCAGCAGCTTGAGCCGTTGAAGCAGGAGTTTGCCGCCGCTGAAAGGGAATTTGGTGAGCAGCTAGGCGTGCTGGAGAGTATTCGGAGTCGACTGCACGGTGGTAAGATAACACTTGCCCAGGCTAAGCAGGAGGCTAAAGACCTGTATGGGCCGGCTGGCTGGAAAACACTTAAATCCGCGAGCGACAACCTGAAGCGCCTAACGAGAGTTAAGGCCAGAATACTTGCCATGATTGGCAATGAGGCCGCCAGGACCCCAGCCGAAATGGGTGCCTCATACGAAGTTTTGCAGATGCTCACAGGGTTAGTGGTTCAGTCGGGAAAGACGGCCATTATTGACACCTCCTCGATGTTCGCCATGCCCTTCGCTAAGTTCGGCTTTAACCGAATGGGCATCGTTCAGTCGCTTAGGGGATTCAGCACCCTGACACAGGCGGCGGGCAGCTTCTTCCAGGCACTGGGCCGGCAGGTAGACATGGATGCGGGGTGGCAGACTAAGTTCAACGAACTGCACCATGGCGATCAGGACGCAATGCGTGATGGCATGACCCGCATTGTCGCCGCCGTGAACCGGGAGGTCCCCGGCCTTGACCCGATGGCTGACAGCGTCTGGGGTAAGACCAGGAACGTGGCGAAGAAAGGTGCCGTCTACTTCTCGCGGTCGGTTCGGGAGCTGCTTGGCACCGGCATCATGGGATTCGGTAAGATGGGCCACGAGGCGCGCTACGCAACCCTTCACCCTCACGCCGTATTCACTCAGGCCGGGTTATGGATGACCGCTGCGAACACGATCAACGGCTGGAAGGCATACCATAAGCTCGTTACCGACGCCGTGGAGTACCTTGACGCAAATCCTGAGGCCGACATCGGGAAAGGGTTCCGGTTCACCCACAAGAACGTGAAGGGTGGATTTTTTGGCACACACATGTCGGAGGATGCGTTTAATTACATGACCGATATGCTAGCTACCTACGGCATGTCGTTAGAGAGCTTAGCGCAAGAGGCACGGAGGAAGCGCATGGCCGGCGGTAAATCGGAGGTATTCAACAATGATCAACTGCGGAGACTGGCCCTAATGGCCCAAGCAGAGATCACGAAGGAAACCAGCATTATGTCTCGGCCATCCTACGTCTTCTCTTCGCACGGCGGGCGCATGACCAACCCACTCGTAGGGTGGTCGATTGAGAAGGCCGCCGATGTAAGGCGGAACTGGAAGGCGAACGATGCGGCGGGTGAGTTTAACTATCGCCTGATGCTGCAATCGATGATGCCTTATTTGGCGATGATGCCAATCAGCCTTGCCTTTGTGTGGCTCCGGGAGCGTTGGGAGGAGAAGATGCTGCGCAAGAAGGCTAACATTCTGGAGTTCAAGTGGGAGAACGAAAAGGGAGAATCCGATATCATAAGCAGGCACAACGCGCTGGCTTTTCTGGATAGGACTAGTCGGGTCGGGATGTTCGGAATCACGGGCGATGCGGCAAACGCCAAGCTCAACCCGGAGACTGGCCGCAACTTCTCAATCGAGAACAGAGTTTTCTTCTTGTCCGTCATAGGCGGTATGGCTGAGCAAACGTCGAAATGGTTAGCCACCGGCCGACCAATGGATTACCAGCAAATGGTGAGGCCTGGGCTTCAGATGGTTGGTCTTGGTGGGTACCTTGAGTGGGCGCAAATCCTGAATACCGTCACTGGTGACGGCTCGGGGTTGCCCGGATTGAGCCAAGAGGCCAAGGTTACCAAACGGCTTAACGCAGAGAATTGGATGCGGGTGGCAGGGCGCATGCAGCATCTTTCCGTGAAGCCCGGGTGGAGAGGAGGCGTCACCAGCCATCGCCTAGTGAAACCTCACTATAACAATATGGCGCTGGGTGCCATCAGTAATGACATCAATATGTTCACCGAGGCTGTCGCAGACGCCAGGCGCACCCTGCGGGAGGTGGCTGAGAGAGATGGGGAAACACTAGACGAGGATGAGATAGATGCAAGAGTCAGGGCTGGCTTCCTGGCCAACCATCCCGTGAGGAAGGTTTTCTCGCCTCTGCCAACCGAGACGCAATACAAGGCCCTTATTCAGGCCATCCCTGAGGAGTACCGATCCGATATTGAGGCGGCAGTGGAAATGTACAACTCCTACGGGGAGCTGCACCTTGGCCAAGAGCCATGGCGAGGGAAATCGGAGTCCTCTGGCAAGAGTAAGAGGAAAAGCGGAAGCAACTTGCAACCTCGCCGTGCTCCAGGCCCCTCCGGTGATCGTCGGAAAGAGATTATGCGCAAAGCGCTTGGTTATTAACATAGAACATACAATAAAAATAAGTTATACTAAGGAGAGAAATGACCGACCATTACGAAATGCTAAAAACACTGACAGTGAATTTATCGGTGCTGGGCGTTACGTGGCTGAGTAGCCTCGAGATGTTCCTTAAGATTTCACTTTTGGTGCTATCCATCATATATACAGTGGTAAAGATACACCAAATAACCAAAGAAAAATAAAACCCCCAAGAAAAATGATTGATAAATTGAAGAGTAGGAAGTTCATCGTCGCCGTTGGCGGCGTACTGTCAGTGATCGCCACCGACCTGATCGGGCTAAGGCCCGAGATGACCGAGTGGGTTGTCGGCGCAATTACCGTAATCTGCAGCGCATACATCGGCGGGCAGGGGCTGGTTGATTCTGTGGCCGAGTTCGCTAAAGGCAAGATGGCTGCGCCCAAGAAGCCTGCCAAAAAGTAACCTATGATTACTGCCCTCCTTGCCGCCTGCCGTGCACTGCCCGCCATCGCTAAGGCGGCGGAGCAGATTGCGGCAGGTGTGCGGGAGTTTAACCAACAAAACCAGGAACGTGTAGCCAAAGAGCGTCTCGATGAAAAAAATAAAATGGTTGGCGATTTCATTAATGCTCGCAACGAGCTGCATGACCCCGAAGTACAACGGAGTGACGGACCTCCTGACGAACCACCCGCAGGGGTCGGTTGACGCTCGAGACGCATCCGAGGAGTCGAAACGATTTATCGAGGCCTGCCTCCTATATATAAACCAACTCGAGTACGAGCTCGAGCGGCCTCGTTAATTTATGACAAATATGAAGCGATTCCTATTTTGCTCGGATCTCCACGGAGATCAAGCCTGCGAGAAGTCAGTGAAGGCCGTCATGGCCGCCACTAAAGACTTTAAGCCACACCTGAAGATCTTCGGTGGGGATTTAATGGATGCCAGGCCTCTTAGGCGAGGAGCTAGCCGGGAGGAGCGAGCAGAGGGCATGCAGCACGACTGGAGAGCAGGTATAAAGTTCCTGCACGAATGGCAGCCAACTCACGCGCTCATGGGAAACCACGATAAGCGTATATATGATCTCGCCGAGGCAAGTAACGGGATTGAGACTGAGTACGCCTTCAAAGGAACACAAGAGCTAGAGCGGGCTTACGCCGAGGTGAACTGCCTCTGGAAGCCTTACCATAAGCGCTCGGTGTGGAAGTTTGGGGACCTCTCATTTCTTCATGGTTTTTACCACGGGGTTAATGCGTGCCGGCAGCACGCGAACGTGTACGGGAATTGCATATTCGGCCACATTCATGCGGCTGACCAATATACAGCGCCATACATAAAGCGACGGACATCAATGTCAGCCGGCTGCCTTTGCGATTTGGACATGAAGTGGAGCGCGCATATGCCTGGCACACTGCGCCACAACCACGGCTTTATAATGGGCATGATTAACGAAAAGACTGGCGCGTGGACTGCGTGGCAGGTCGAGGAGGTGGATGGAAAATGGCACATACCAACAAAAATAAAAACGATCTAGGCTGGCTAAGTCAGCTTCGCGAAGAGTTCTCCGGCGGCGCGGTTACCGTCCCTGATGGCTGGTTAACTGTTAAGCAGCTAGCCAAGGAGTCGGGGATGAGTGAGGTGCACACCAGGAGGGTGGTGGCTAAGGGCATCGAGAACGGAACGGTCGAGGCGAAGAAGTTTAAGATCGAAACCGGTCTGCGGCTAATGCCGGTTCCCCACTACAGGGAGAAGAAGAAATGAGGCTACCTGCACCAGGTCAGCGCGTCCGCATTGAGTGGGTGGATATCACTGCTTACATCAATGAGCCTTTGTCGGCTGCCAAATTATCCAACTGCTGGAATGAGGGCGTGCTTGCAAAAAAGACCAAGGAGTATGTGGTCCTCGCTTCCGGCCAGTACGAGGGCGACGAAAAGGATCCGGTCGGAGATTACTGCTGCATCCCGGTCGGCGTTATAAAAAAAGTTCGCCGCCTCAAATAAGGCGGACACCCATAGTGAATAAGTGGATTTCCGCAAAGGATATCCACATGGTATGAGGTGGTCATTAACTTGTTAATAATTTACAATTTTTTTTATTGCGTTAGCTTTCGCTCTCTGTATAATCGGCGGCACTGGCATCGCGCCAAGGAAAGGAAAAGTTTGAAGGAAAAAACAATCATCGCTGTACCCATGCCACCCCAAATGAAACGGAAGCTTAGGCGGCGTGCTGATCAACAGTACGTCACCATGTCTCAGTACATCCGAAACCTAATCGCGGCTGACCTTAAAGAAACCAAGTAGTGGTTCACATAAAATCAACATGAAGGAGGAAATAATAGAATGCGAAGACCCACGAACACTCAAGCTGACGATCAAGTATCGGATCCCATCTCTGAATGCCCTTTTCGGTGTGAACCACTGGGGACGGAGGAAGGAGAAGGAGAAAGCCCAGGCCGCATTGCTATCAGGTTTATTAGCCGCCGCGTGCGGCTCCTCGACCCCGACAACCTCACTCCGAAGTATGTGCTCGATGGGCTCAGATACGCTGGCCTCATTTATGACGACCGCGCATCAGACATCACCTTCTCGTGCGAGCAAGAAAAAGTCGCCCACCGCGCGGAGGAAGAAACGATAATCTCAATCACCTATGTCCATGAGCACCAAATCGTCAATTTACTGGATAGAGCCAAAGCAAGGAAAATGCTGGAGCTGCGGGGAGAGGCGGGAGGCGATAGCCTATGACCGCTCAGTCACCAAGGGGTACATATGCGAGGACTGCTTTGAGCAGTGCGTCTACATCGACCAGCTATTGGCCAAGCTTGGCCTCGAGCACCCAGAGGAAGGGGAAGGGGGAGGCCGTGGAGGCGACTGAAGCCGGAACACTCCCTGTGCCGTTGCTTGCTGACCTGGACGCTGAGAGAGGTGTCATCGGCTGCATGCTGGGGGGCGACGAGTGGACCTCGAAAGCTGCTGCCCAACTTAAGCCTGAGCACTTTTACGACCCGCTGCACCGCCTGATGTTTCAGGTGATGGCGGACAGTGGTAGCTCTGATAGGGCTCGTCTGATGATCGACATAAAGAAGATCGGCTCAGGATTCACCTCAGGTGATGTTGTCCTGCGCACCAATGAGTGTGGAGACTTTATTCCCTCGCCCATCAATCTGCCGCACTACATTACCCCGCTCAAAGAGTGCGAGCGCAAGCGGGCCCTCTGTGAGGCTGTGAGCGTCTCACAGTCCTTAATCAAGGGCGGCTCATCCTACGCCGAGGCAATGGTCGGGCTTGATAAGCTTCTGTCGGAATGCGACGCGAGTGAGGGCGAGAAGTCCACCCACAAGGAACAGATACTTACTGTGATAGACCGCATTGAGAAGTGTCAGACCGGCGAGATTGGATCAATGGGAGTTCCCACTGGCATTCCTAACCTGGACTACCTTACAAACGGAATCCAGCCAGGGGACATGTTTGTGGTGGCCGCAAGGCCTGGCATGGGCAAGACCACCCTTGGGATGAACATATCCACCCACGCTGCCCTGAACGCCAAGAAGGGCGTGCTCTTCTTCTCCTTGGAGATGGACTATGCCCGCCTCCTTATGAGGGCCATCGCTTCAGTGACAGAGGTGGACATGAAGCGCATGGAAACCAAAGGGGCACTCACCCACGGAGAGATTCAGAAGATTACGAAAGCCACCGGCAAGATCAACACATCAGGGCTCAGGATAATCGACAAACCAGGAATGAGCCTGTTTGAAATACGAGCCATCTGTCGCTCGATGTGCAAGGCGCACAAGATTGATCTAGTGGTCATCGACTACGTTCAGTTGGTAAAGGTGCCGGGATTTAAGCCATCTGAGCGCGTGCGGGAGATTGCGGAGATATCCCTTGGGCTCAAGGCGCTGGCGCGTGAGCTAGGTGTTGGGTTCATTGTTCTCGCCCAACTCAACCGCGAGTCAGTGAAGATGGGTGGCCGCCGCCCGATCATGGCCGACCTAGCTCAAGGAGGGTCGCTGGAGCAGGACGCTGACGCAGTAGCGCTGTTGCACAAGCCGGACCCCGAGGACGATATAGTTACTTTAATTTTGGACAAGCAGAGGAACGGGGATACCGGAATGGTGAACCTTCTCTTTAGGCGTTCAATCAACAAATTCGAGCAGGCAACGCCGTTCGATTAACCCCAGAAACAAGGAAAACATGTCAGAGAACAAAAAAGGCATCCTTCTCAAGAAGGTGCAACTGTACTGGGCCTCCATTCGGGAGCCCAAAAAGAATGACGACGGTAAGGCGAAGTACCTTGCAGACGTTTGCAATCTCACCAAAGATCAAGCTCGCGCCCTGCACGACGCAGGCGTGGAGGTGAGGCAGGGTGAGAAAATGAACACCCCTCAACCCGAAAAGGGGCTATTCATCACCGCTCGCAGTGGGCTCCAACCGCGCGTCGTTGATGGCGACAACCGGAAGCTCGACGGTGAAGATGTCCCTGAGATCGGGAACGGGACCCTGGCCAACGTGTACATTAAGCCCTACGAGTGGGAGTACATGGGCAAGTCCGGCGTATCGCCTGGGCTGAACGGGGTTCAAATCCTTAAGCTCGTCACGTACGAGTCCGACGCGGATGTTTTCGGGCCTGAGCCTGAGTTCGCCCAATCGTCCGTAGAGGAAACCGACGACGTGCCTTTCTAGGCTGCCCAACCCAAACGGCGGGAGTGCCACCTAACTGCTGGTGCTCCCGTCCCCCTATTATGACTGAACTAAAAACAATGCACCGCAGGGTAGACCCTGAGACCTCCCGCATGGCGGCAGAGGACATCACCAACGATGGCACCGCAACGGCCCTGCGCCGCCAAGTGGCATACGCTGTCCACAGCAATCCAGGCCTTACTAGCCGAGAACTGGCTGAGAGCGGCACTGAGCTTTCACACGAAAACTTTCACAAACGCCTCCCTGAGTTGGAGCGCAACGGCAAAGTGCATCGTGCCCAGGCTCGCAAGTGCCGCGTCACTGGACGAACCGCTACCACCTGGCATCCAGGCCCTGAGGGTGACCCTGAACAACTGGACCTAATCTGATGGCAGATACTGGATCAGGACATTGGTACACCTCGGAAGGTGAGGCCCGCCACTGGCAGGAGGATGGGAAGAAGACTACGCTTCGGCACGCTCGTAAGCAGAACCTATACCCGTCCGTCAGTGGCATCCTGGGCATCGTCGCCAACGAGGGGCTGATGAAGTGGAAAATCGACAACCACATCAAGCTCGCTATGGCTAACCGACCCCTAATGCACGAGGACGAAAAGGACTACGTGCGGCGGGTGAGGAAGCTAGCCAACACCGAACAGGGCAAGACGCTCGGCTTCGGCACTGACATACACGCCTCGATAGAAAAAATTAACGATTACATACTAGATGAACAGAACGGAATTATTCAAGAAACTGAAAATTGATAAGGCGCTGCGCCCATACATGGTGCACTACCTTGATTGGCTCGAGGAAAACGTAGATAAGATCATCGCATCTGAGATGACCCTCGTTCACGAAGACGGCTACGCGGGCACCACCGACATGCACTGTGTCATGAAGGGAGGCAAAGAGGCCGTGGTCGACTACAAGACCCAGAACGTCCGCGCCAAGCCCGTCTTCTACGACAAGTTCTGCGAGCAGCTTGTGGCCTACAGAGCCTGCTTTGATAAGCCGGACTCCATGAGCTGCGTTAGCGTGGTGATTGACTCCAACGACCCTGCGCCCTGCGTGCAGAAGGTTTGGGACGATAAGAAGGTTGAGACTGCCGAAGCTATATTCGGTGCCTCCCTGAAAATCTGGCAGTCGGCCAAGAAGTACGCGCCGGAAAAGGAGGGGGAGTGAATTGCTGGCACTGCGGTGACGCGCTCATCTGGGGCGGGGATCACGACTTTGAGGACTACGGGCGAGAGGGCGAGGGGATTGTGTCAAATTTAAGTTGCCCTGATTGTGGGGCATATGTGGAGGTATATCTAGATATGGAACAGAAAACCAAAAAGACAAACAGGAGCCCTAACCAGATACGAGACCATGCGGTGCGTTGCTTTAACCAGCTCGCGCCCAAGAAGTACGATGACGGTCAGGCTCGGAAAGAAATCACCGACAACCTCGACCAGCACCCCGACTTGATCGGGGCCATACGGGAAGAGCTGATTGACGCCTTCTTCTACAACGAGAGCTTGGCTGCCCAGCGAGACGCTATGGAGACAGAGATCGAGCAGCTTAAGCATGAGAACGCCCGCCTTAAGGAAATGGTCAGTCGATGATGTACCAGATCAAACCGCATGACCGCATGACCTTCTGGGTGAAGTCCAGGGAAGGGAACGGGGAGTACCTAGTTGACCTTACCGAGCTTAAGGGGAATGGCATGTGCACGTGCCCGCACTTCCGCTGCCGGATGGAAGGGAAGGTGCGCGAGGACAAGAAGACGCGCCGATGCAAGCACATCATGGCTGTCCGCGATCACCTTGCTGACATGCTTATCAAGGAGATGGGGACGCTGAACAAGGACAAGGGGGCGGCATGAGGAAAAGAATCAACCCCATTTCCGCTAAAAGGCGGGGGGAGATGAAAATTTACGCGGTAAAACGCAAGGCCTTCCTAGAGGCCAATCCGCAATGCGCCGTAATGCCAAGCCGTAAGGCCACCGACGTGCACCATACGCGCGGCAGGGCAGGAGCATTGTTCCTGTGCGAAGAATTTTGGTTGGCCGTCAGTCGTGAGGGCCACCACAAGATAAACGAGAACCCATCATGGGCCCGTAAAAAGGGCCTGCTATGTGCCAAGGGGCACTGGGGAAAACAACCGGAAAGGGATCAGACAGAATGAATGAGAAGAGCAAGAGGAAGCCACCAGCGTTTCAGTTATACGTAGCGGAGTTTTTACAGGGCACAGCGATGATGTCCAATGAGGAGGTCGGCATCTATATACGGCTATTATGTCATGCCTGGGACAGGGAGGGACTGCCCAACGACGACACTATTTTGTGCCGTCTCGTGGGGGAGCCAATAGGCCATCCCGATGGCTCACTGCACTCACGCTTCCCCGTGGTGCTGAAAAAGTTCTACGAGGATGACGACGGAGCGCTCCGAAACTCCCGTCAGGAAACCTACCGTTCGGAGATGCGCCAGCGTAGGCAAAAACTACGCGAAAACAGCAAAAAAGGTGGCGAAATGAACCGTTTACGAATTAAGGCCGAAAGCTTGGCTAGCCAAAAGGCTATCCAGAAAGGGAGCCAAGAAGGGAGCCAAAACACTAGCCAAGAAGGGAGCCAAAAGGGGAGCCAAAAAGGAGCCGCTCTTACCTTAAACTCTATTACTATTGCGAGTGAAGATTTTGCTGAGGTTTCACGCGATGTGTTGGGCCACATGAACCGAGCTCTGAGGGACTCTAAATGTCCCACCTCCTTTAAGCTGAACAACCATCGCCGCGAGCTGATCTATGAGTGTGTTAAGGAAAGCGGCGGTGACATTGAGGGGGTCAAGCAGGCCATCACCCGAATGGTCTCAAAATGGGCCGGAACGAAATACGCCGAGGCTCTCAACCCCGACTCATTCTTCAGGCCCGAGAAGTTCATTCGTTACTACGAGCACCGCTCATTCATGGTGGGCAATGAGGACGAGGAGGCACCGGCCCTTAGGGCCCGCGTCGAAGCCATCACCTCAAAGTTCATAGACCCAGGCACTGGCAGCTTCGAGTCCGAGCACCGCAACTCAGACGGATCTCTTAAGCCTGAGGCTAAGGAGGAGCTGGAAACCCTTAAGTCACAATTAAAGAAATGCTAACCCCACCACAAATCACGAAGAGCCTTGAGGGCCTGATCAGGGACCTTATGGCTGCCACCACCAAGCCACCAACCAAGAAGGGCATGATGGAGTGCCAGGAGTACATCCTAAGCGCCTACAAGGCTGCTCACCGACTGAAGAGGGAGGTCAACTCCAAGAACTAATTTAACGCGACCGAGTGGACCCTACGAGTCACCTCCTTGCAGTCGGCATTTTGTCCGGCTTTCACCGACTCCCGCTCGGTTGCGTTTTAACAAAAATCAAAACATGAAAACAAAAACCAAAGCAAAGAAAATAAAGCAAGACCCCCTACGGGAGTTCACTCAAGAAGACATGCGCCTCTCACCAAATAAAGTGATCAAGGACTTGTCAGAGGTGTTCAAGGTCAGTAAAGCCAACATCGCCGGAAGGTGCCGGTTAGAGTCATACGTCCGCCCAAGGCACTTAATGGCCAAGCTGCTCTACGATTCAGGCTACTCCTCCACTGAGGTTGGAAGATTGATGGACCGCGATCACGGCAACGTGCTAAACTCCGTGACGCGGGCAAATAACATGATCGAGACCGACCGTCGAATCCAGGTCGCACTGAGGCTCTTGCGGGGCAAGGGCTACCGCGTATGACCCCAAGAGGCGGGAAGGTTACATGGGATGAGGTGGCTATGGCTTTATTGGCCATAGCCGCCGTCGCCCTGTTATTTATTGAGGAATGTTAAATTATGACAAACAAAAAGAAACCAAAGAAATCCACCAAGAAGCTTCCCGCCCTCAGTGACTGCCCGTTCTGTGGAGGCGATGCCAAGCAGAGACAAAGGCAAAGGGACCACTGGGTGGTGTGCCTAAAGTGCGGAGCACTCGGGCCGTTCACGAAATCCAAGACAGCGGCGGTAGATGCTTGGAATCAAAGGGAGTTTATGATAACAACGGGATAGGATCAATGGGGTGGTGGATTTTGAGATAGACGGAGGGAGGAGGATTATGGCCGAACTAATCGCCCAGAGCTTTGACGCCTACCGGCAGGTAAAAGAGGCTGGCTATATAGTTGATGGCAAACCTAAGTTTATCCCACTCGCAGACAACAGCCCTTTCCCTCATGACGAAGCGTACAGCTTGCTGAAATTTTTCTTCACCCACTCACTTGATATCGCCATCGCCATCGGCGGCCTTAAGATTGACGCCGACCCAATCAGGTCCAAACTCGAGCCAGAAATATGGGAAAGACTACTGAAACAGAACATAGTGAACCACAAGCCAATAGAGCTTCCAACAAAACCCTGGCGCGGCGCGTATCTGATCGTACCGGATTGCCCACCAGAGCCGTAAAGGAAGTCTTTCAGGCACTGGCTGTTGTTGTGCCTGAGATGCTCGCTGAGGGCTTTACAGCTAACATCTGGTCTCTTGGCACCTTCAGCCTCCGCTGGCGCAAGGAGCGCTTCCACGTAGACAACCCGAGTAACCCCTTTAGCGGCTACCAGCCCGAGACCTGTAACGTAAAGTTTACCGCTGGCCGGCCCTTTAAGGACCAGGTGCGTCACATTCTTAAATAAGGGCGATTTCTCAGCCGTGAAAATATCTAAAAACAGGAGTGAACAACGTGGTGGTAAGGCCCGCATTGGCCCACTATCGCTCCATATTCCACATATTAGCTATATAGGGCTAAGTAGGAAATGTATAGTGGTTAGATACCGGCAATTAATTAGGCTAATTCGTCGATCAGAAAACAGATTTTTTGATCGGCAACGCTCTTAGCCGCTCACCTGTGGGCGTCAAACGATTATCACGGCGCACAATTTTCTCCGACAACCCTCAGGTGCGCGGTACCCGTACAGAGAGGTGACGGGGTGACAGGTTTTTGGTGAGTTGACTTAGGGGATAGCACATATACCCCTATAAACACACCTTCGTCTTAACTCTAAACTCTGCATTCTGTACCCTGTACTCTATATGACTATATTCTATATAACAAAGCGTTGCCTTAGTAAAAAACACAGCACCAATCGGATAGCAAGATCCACCCCTAAATACTTAATCTAAGCTATTGAAGGGGTGGGTGCGCTGTCTCGACCCAAAGAGCAAATCAGAATCCCTTAGAAACGATTTTAGCGGCCCAACCCCCCTCTATATCCGACACTTATTTCGGAGTGTGACTCTCCCAGCCAATCTTCTCGTCCGGCATGTTCTCATCCGCCCAGCAGCGCTTCTTTAACTGGGCTGCGTAGGGCATGTAGCACCCACATCCCAGCACACTCGCCGGGTAAGGCCGACACACCTTGGAGTTCCGCTCGTAGATCGGACACTTCATGCAGCACTTCATCCTCTGACGGAACCTGGCCTGTTTCACAGGTAGCGATTCGCGGCCCCACACACCCCGTATAAGCACTCCTACCATAGAGAGCAGTAGTCGAGTGCTGTCAAGCCACCCAACGCGTCCTAGCTCATCCTCAACAGTCGCTTCCCAGCCCCAAAACCTAGATCCCTTAAGTCTAAATAGCCTCATAAGCCCAATATACTCCCGAGATACTAGTAAAACAACATAAACTACAGCAACAGTTCCAGAATCTACCCAGATTTTGGTAAATCTCATGAGGTCTTGGGGGCCTGAAAAGGGGGTTTTAGGCTGAGAAGGCTAGAAAGTTGAGAGGGGACACCTATACTATTGCTGAACCCCACACCCCCTCCCCCCTCCGCCCCCGTACCCTATGGGCAAAGGGTATTGCAGACACCTGAGCCAAGGGGTGAGGCCTCCAGTCGGGAGCCGAGGAGCAAAGGCGAAAGCCGGATGCCACCACACAAGCCGACTGGCATCCGCATAGTGCGGTGTAACAAAGGAAAGCTATCCAAAGCGGCGAGACTGCCGCGATAGGATTCTCATTTGCGCTTGCGCAAAGAGTGTCGGGATACCGTGCGAAAGTGTGCAGAGGCAGAAGCTGAAACCGCCCATTTGTGGCAACCATTAGATT
>Ga0302137_1000144_pt1 | contig 28287 bp, 27 predicted proteins | sample CBN3_SCM_MG_FD_203127 | JGI IMG/M metagenome (GOLD analysis project Ga0302137, IMG submission 203127) | Marine microbial communities from Western Arctic Ocean, Canada - CBN3_SCM | ecosystem: Environmental > Aquatic > Marine > Oceanic | place: Canada: Western Arctic Ocean | collected 2017-09-15 | reverse complement strand
GGCCGGTAGATTGGCCGCCGATCCGGGGCGACCCGGAGCCTCGTCGGAGTGGCGGAATTGGCAGACGCGCCAGCCTAAGGAGCTGGTGCCCGCAAGGGTGTGGGGGTTCAAGTCCCCCCTCCGACACCACTAGAACCGCTATTCCATAGGGTTCGCTGCGCGTTTACGGGCAGTGTTGGAAGGGAATCGGAAGGTCTCCCCAGCGACCTGCACCGAGTGGTAGATAGCAGGAGTGGTACACGGGGGCGCAGCCAGACACAGGGCTGTCGTAAAATGTGCTGTTCAGAGCACAAGTAACTTGACCGGAGACCTAGGCCCTGATGTTGAGGTACAGCGCTTGGAACAGCAGGTGGACTCGCACCCGTGCGTGGCCGACGACCGGGGCGCGACAGTGGGGTACCTGATGATTCTTGATCCTCGAGTTCAGGGACTCTGACACGTTTCCCTCGGGAGCCGGACCAGATTGTGACCACTACCGGACGCGCTGGCCGCTCAACCCGTGCGCCCGCCGTCGACCACGTACACCGCGCCGTTAACGAACGAGGAACGGTCCGAGCAGAGGAACAGGATCACCTCGGCGATCTCGTCGGGCTGCGCCATCCGTTTGAGTGGGATGGGATCGACCCGGGCCTCAAACCCGCCAGACTGCTCGACGTGCAGGCGCTGCAGCGGCGTGTCGGTGCGGCCCGGGCACACCACGTTGACGCGCACCCCGCGGGGACCCGCCTCCTTCGACGCCACCTTGGAGAGGCCGATCGAGCCCTGCTTGGACGCGACATACGGCCCCAGCTCCGGAGCGACGCCCAGTACCGATGCCGACGCGATGTTCACGATCGAACCCTGGCCCTGCGCGTACATTTGACGAAGCTGCGCTCGCATACCCCGGAACACCGCCCGCAGGTTCACGTCGATGACTGCATCGAAGTTGTCGTCGCTGCACTCGTCGATCGGTGAGAGCTCACCGCGGACGCCGGCGTTATTTACAGCGCCGTCCAGACGCCCGAACCGCGCAACCGTCATGGCCACCAGCTCGTCGGGCATCGATGTATCGGTGGTGGAGGCGACCTGCACCAGGACTGGGCAACCCAGCGCCTCGATCGCCGCCCCTGTTTGACTCAGCCCCGTCTCCTCGCGGTCGGAGATCACGATGCCGGTGGCACCATGGCTGGCGGCCGATAACGCCGTCGCCCTGCCGATGCCAGCCGCAGCGCCGGTGATCGCCAACACTTTCCCCTCGAGCATCTCCTCCATCACGTCCCCCCTTCACTGCCGCGAAGACCCCGCAGCGGTCGTCCGAGCAACGCTATATCTGACCGAGACGCGGAACGAGTCTTGATTTGTCGGGGAAGGTGTCGGAGAGCGCTTCGGCGTTCGCGTCGGTCCCGTCTTGTCTGAGTCGGGTGTTCTCGTCTCGCAGGTGTTTAAGTAGCAGCGGGGTGAGGTCCCGCTCGGCTCACGGCTGTGAGCCGATGCCGCCTGCGCGATCCAGCTCGGCGAGACGCTCAGCGATGGCCTCTGCGATCGGGGCGCTCGTGCCTGCGGCTGCAGCCACTGTCAGTGCGAGATCACAGTCCTTGCGCGCCATCGCCGGGTACGGCGAACCATCGGCGGGACTCTCCACAACCGGACGGATCAACGCCCAGTTCTCGCTCGCCCAGCTCCGTCCCGTCCCGGCGTTGAGCACCTCGAGGAGGGCCTGTTCCCCCAGGCCGGTGGCCTCACCGAACTGCACCAGTTGGCGCGTGGCCTCGGCGTTTACGAGCACGCTCAGGTTGTTGACTATCTTGGCCACCATCCCGGTTCCCACGGGTCCGACGTGCATGACTACCTGGGCGAAGCAGCTCAACTCGTCCCGGCAGCGGGCGACGACGTCGTCGGCGCCGCCCACGAGCAGCGTGATTGTGCCGGCGCGCGCTGCGGCACCGGTACCGGTCATCCCCGCGTCGATTACATCGATCCCATGGACCGCGGCTTGTGCGGCCATCTCCCGGCATGTCGCCGGAGCGACCGTGCTGTGGATCACCAGGGCGGAGCCATCCTCCATTACAGCGAGCGCGCCCGGTTCGGAGTCGTGGCCGAGCACCACCGCCCGCGCCTGTGCGTCGGTGAAGACGACCACATGGACCATCTCCGCCCCTCGAACTGCATCGGAGACCGACGCGGCGGCCAATGAGCCGTCGGTTACCGCTTCGTCGACGAGCGCTTGCTGGAGGTCGAAGACGGCCACGGCGTGACCGGCCGCTGCCAAGTTGGACGAGACCGCACCGCCCATCTCCCCAAGACCGATGACTGCAACGTTCACAACTTTCCCCGATTCGACGTCAATGAACAAACTCTAGTTCCCTTTGCGCAAACGTTCGCGAGGGCCTGGATTGCCCAATCCGCTATCCTCGCTGTGTTCCGCTCTGTCACCTCACGCGGGTACTTCCTCAGCGCACCTTGCCAGGCGCACCGCTGACTCGATCAGGCCCCCGATCATGGACAGGGCACTCGCGCAGGTCGCCGATGGTCACATGGCCGGCGAGTGCGGCCCCGTCTATCACGCTGGTCGACGACAGCACCCTCCCGTCGGTGTCAGACTGACGGTTGTGGCGCCCGCACTCCTCTGCAGCACCAACCATCTGATCAGGATCGACGGCGAGACCGAGAGCGTTGCACCCGAGCTCCGTGGTAGCGGTGGGGGCCGGTGTGGCTGACACCATCTTCACGTTCTGTCGAATCTGTGAGGCGAGGTGTGGCCTTGAGGTCACCGTCGAGCGGGACCAGGTGGTCCGCATCGCTCCTGACAAGGAGAACCCTCACAGCTGGCGCGACTACTGCGCCAAAGGGCGTACCGCCGCCGAAGTGGTACGGCATGAGCGTCGGATCCTGACACCGCTTCGGCGCGTCGGCGATCGCTACGTGGAGGCATCGTGGGACGACGCGATTGCAGACATAGCGGGACGACTACGCAAGATATTCGACACCGACGGACCCGACGCGATCGGCACCTACTGGGGCAATCCGATGGGTTGGTCCGAGACGAATCACCTCATGCGGGATGCGTTCCTCGACTCGATCGGCACGGCGCAACGCTACAGCAGCGCGAGCGTCGACCAGAACAACCTCGTGTACGTCTGCAATGAGATGTACGGGGTCGGTCGCCTGTTCCTGATCCCCGACGTCGATGGGGCGCGATGCATGATGTTGGTGGGGACGAACCCAGCTGTGAGCGCCTTCAACTGGAGCTGCAGCGTCCCGGATGGGTGGAGGCGTGTACTCGCCGCTCAGCGGACTGGGGCCGACGTCATCGTAGTGGACCCGCGGCGCACGGAGACCGCCGCTGCCGCCACCACCCACGTCGTCGTGCGGCCAGGGCAGGACTGGGCGTTTCTGCTCGGGATCCTGACGGTCATCCTTACCGAGGGATGGATCGACACCGACGACGCTACCGACGCTGATGGGCTCGACCTCCTCATGGATCTCGTGGGCGAGGTCGACCTCGAGCGGCTTGCGACGATCTGCGATGTTCCTGTCACCGTCATCGTCGACATCGCAAAGCGTTTCGCCCAGGCGCCGACCGGCTTCTGCTTCACCGCGACCGGGGTCTCGCATCACACCACTGGAGCCGTCGGTGAGTGGCTCGGGCAGGTGATCAACGTCGTCACCGGGCGCCTCGACCGACCCGGTGGCCGGTACATGCAACGTTCATTCGTCGATCTTGCACGGTTCAACGCCGAGCTGAAGCGGCCGCCCCACCGTCCCTCCCGTGTGCGCGGGCTGCCGCCCATCAAGGGGACCCACGCCCTCGCCGAACTGGCCGATGAGATAACGACGCCCGGCGATGGTCGCATCAGAGCGATGATCATCCAAGGGGGCAACCCAGTTGTGGCCGGACCCGACGGTCAGAGCCTCGATGCTGCCCTGGCACAACTCGATCTCCTGGTCGCGGTCGATCTTGTCCAGCGCGAGAGTCATCGACACGCCCACTGGCTGCTGCCAGCGCCGCACTGGCTGGAGCGAGACGACCTGCTCCTGTCGTTCTCAGCCTCGTCGGACGAGCCGTTCGTCCAGTACGGGGCCCGCGCCGTGCCACCTCCACCTGATGTGCGCGAAGAGTGGGAGCTCTTCGTCGATCTCGCGATCGCGATGCGTCGGCCCCTGTTCGGCCGACGCGGGGTGAACACCGCCATTCGGGCGACCCGGTTGCTCGCCCGCATCACCCGCTCCCCGAAGCTGGCGTTCCACCCCCGCTGGCACACGCGGCTCGCCGTTGCCCATGGGAGGACGCTGCGTTGGCGTGACATCGTCGACCGTCCTCATGGCTGGGTCTGGGCCGACCGCGAGTACGGACAACTGCGCGCCGACCTGGCGCTACGGGAACACCGCATCCAACTGGCGCCGACACCGTTGCTCGCTCGCGTTCGCGAATTGCTGGCCGCTCCGGTTCCCACCGCACCCGATGCCTACGCGTTCATGCTCATCAACAAACGGGCCAAGAACATGATGAACTCCTGGCTCAGCGAAATCCCCGACCTGCATCGACATCCCGGATCCGACGTGGAAATGAACCCCGTTGACGCCGAGCACGTGGGCGTCGACGACGGTGACCTTGTGCACGTCGCCTCGGCCACCGGAGCGGTTGATGTGGCAGTCGTCGTGTCCGAGAAGGTCCCGCCGGGGGTAGTAGCGATCGGACACGGCTGGGGATCGCGCACCTTCGATCCGCACGGTGGGAATGCCCCCTCGGTCGTCGGGGTCGATCGCAATCGTCTCGTCTCCGATCTCGACATCGATCCGCTCTCGCAGATCCCCGCGTTGAACTCGACCTTCGTCAGCGTCACCCGAGTAGACCCAGCCTGCGATTCGTCCTCCGAACCTGGTTGATCGTCCGGAGTAGGGGTTGCCCCCTGTGGAGTCCGTCTTCGTCACCACGCCTGGGCTTCGCATGCATGCGCTGGTAGCCGGTCGGGATGGTCCGGGGCTGCCGGTTGTCCTGGTGCACGGACACGTTGCTACCGCTCGCTCGTGGCGGCACTAGATCTCCATACTCGCCGCAGCCGGTCATCCCGTCTACGCCATCGACACCAGGGGCTACGGCCGCACCGACAAGCCTCGGACTCGAATCAGCCGAGCTCTGCTCGGCCGAGACGTCGCTGAGTTCTGTGACCCTGCCAACATCGAGCGCTCCGCCCTGATAGGTCATGGCTGGGGTGGCCTCGTCGCTTTCAAGGCCGCCATCGATCATCCCGACCGCTTTCCGCTCCTGGCGATCCTCGATGCGCCCACCACGTTGATGGCGCCGATGTTCCTTCACCCCTGCTGGTTCAAGGCTGAACCGCTGCCAGAGGAGTTCTTCGCCGCTCGCGCCTGTGACTTAATCGATGTCCGCTACGGCGGGGCGAACGGATCAGTCCTTGGCGGTGGACCCGGTAACCCGTACGAGTATCCGACCGGTTGCCGAGATCGCCCCTCAGGGATCGACGATGAGACGCTCGCTCACTACGTCGAGGCGTTCAGCGATCCCGACACCAACTTCGCCGCCATCCAGTACTACCGCTACGCCATGCTCTTCCACCGGGTGATCCATGATCCTGAAGCGCCCCACGGGGAGCGTTGCGAGTCGTTGTCGGAGGCGAAGGTAGCGTCGATGTGGCTCCATTCCGACGACTTCGAAGCCCACCCTTGGCACGACAAATTTCTCGACTTCGCGCCCGGGGACCGGCATCGCTGCTTCCCTGGGTCGTCACTGTTCATCTACAGCCGGCGACTCGGACTCGCCTTCCAGGAGCGTGGAGACGGTCGGCTTCCGCGGGGAAGCGATTCCGCCGACCAGTTCGGCCGCAACGTGCCGGGCGTGCAGGTTCGTGAGGTGGACTGCGGGCACCACATCCCCGAGGAGATGCCCGACCTCGTCAGCGAGCTACTCCTCGACTTCGTCGGCGAGACTTCCGTCATCTGACGGTTCCCCGGTTCGAACTCCATGGTTGCTCACGCTAATTGAGCGGCGTTCGTTGGCGCCGGGACGTCGCCGCTGCGCTGGACCGACTTCGGGCACCCTGTCAGACTCGGTACCTCGCACTCCGACGGCGCCGCAACCCCAGGGACGACCATGGCCAATCTTGACGCCCACCAGTTGCTGCTCGAAATCGAGGCGATCAAGCAGCTCAAGGCCCGTTACTTTCGCTATATCGACGCCAAGCGGTGGAGCGACCTGAAGGCTCTGTTCACTGCTGACGCTCGCTGGGATGTCGACGGGGGGAGTGGCCATTACGAGTGGACTTCGCCCGACGAGTTCATCGCCCACGTGTCGAAGAGCCTGGCCGCACCGGCGATCAGTGTGCACCAGGGTCACATGCCGGAGATCGAGCTCGTCGATGAGACCAACGCTCGTGGTACGTGGGCGATGTTCGACTACGTCGATGTTCCCGGAAAGCCGGCTCGTCAAGGCTATGGCCGCTACCACGAGACCTACCGTAAGGAGGCGCTGGGCTGGCGTATCGCCTCGCTGGAGCTCACGCGCCTGCGCGTGGACGCGCTGGTTGAGCGGCCGGAACGCCTCTACTGAGCGGAGGTCGATCCGAGAGATTCTCGGTGGACCAGGCGCTGGCCGATCATCAGCGCCGTAGCACCGAGCAGGCTCCCGGCGGCGTTTACCAACCAAGCCGCCCGGAAAGAATGGGTAGAGACCAGCCCGAAGACGAAGGGGCCGGTGACGACTCCGAGGTTCGTCCCGACCATGATGATTCCAGTAGCGGCCGCCGGAGCGTTGACGTTGACCCGGGTGAGTGCGTGGTGGAAGAGCCCCACCCACCCCCAGGCCGTCGCGAAGCCGAATGGCACCGCAACGAGGAACGCTGGCCTGCTACCAGTGGCGAGTGCCAGGAACCCGAGTGCCCCGGCAGCGACCATCGCCGCCGGGACCTCGAAGCCGGCTCCGGGGCGACCGTCGATCCAGCGACCGAGTGAGACCCGGCTCATGATGCCCACAGCGGCGCCTGTCGCGAAGATCAGCCCCGCCACCGATTCGCTGATCCCGGCCTGGTACACCGACGCGGTCACAGCGAAACCGGTGAAGGCACTCGCTGCAGCCGTGCTGACACCGACGCCGACGGTCAGCACCACCATGGGAGTCAGGGCGAGGTCACCTACCCGACTCGGGGCCGACCGTCCACTGCCTTGAGACACGCCGCGCGGGATGGTCAGCGAGGCGAGCACGGCGAACATGCCAAACGTGGCGAAGGTCCATCTCCACCCAATCGTTGCCGCGAACGTCGGCACGGCCAAGCCGGCGAGCATGGCGGCGGCAGGTCCGCCTGACTGCTTGATGCCGAAGGCCAGTCCCATCTTCTGCCCCCCGAGTGCCCGCGCTAGCCACAAGTTGTTGGCCGACATCATGAACGTCGTCACGATGCCGGAGACCGCCACCAGAGCGGCCATCTGGCCCCAGCTCCGGGCGCCGATCGCGATGGCGATCGTCACGATGCCCGAGGAGGCGCACGCCAAACGAAGGCTCGGACCAGGCCCGATCCGTTCGGCGAGCCGACCCGCTGATGGTGACGCCACTGCGCCACCCACCGCGAACATGGCCAATAGTGCGCCGAGCCTGGCTTCGTCGAAGTGGAGGTCCTCTCTGAGTCTGATGGCCAGGGTGGCGGTGAGGAACACCGGCATGGTGCAGGCGATGTAGGGGACCACCGCGGCAACTATGGCGCGACCCCACGTGATGGATGAAGGGGACCCATAGTGTGCCGGAACCGAGCCCATGGGTGTAAAACTATCCATAACTTGTGATTTTCAGGACGATTATGATCGTCGGTCGCCGGGCTCGACGCCGGCAACGCGGAGGTGTAATTTTGCCCCTGCCGGTGCTGCCCCTGGGCTGGAGCCCTGGGCTCGCCAGGCCTGCGGCCATTGAGGGACCATGGCGACATGGATGACTACACGCTCCTGTGCGCATCACATGACCTGAGCGGAGAAACCACGCTCGTGACGGGAGCGACGTCGGGGCTCGGGTGGCGCCCCGCTCGGCGAGCAGCCGGCAGGCCGCCCTCCCGATCCCACGAGCGCCTCCCGTGAGGATGGCTACCTGGCCGCTCACTGAGACCTGCTCCATGTGTCCTCCTCGCGGTCCGAGGGGGTCGGCCAGCGCCGTCAGGATGTCTGTTGTCTGCTTGGAGACGAACCCCAACTCGTGATATGAGTTATGACAGAAAAGAGCGGGTTCGGCGCGAGCGGGGCCGAACCGTCTGGGGGCCAGCTTGTTGAACGTCGGAATCATCGGCTTGGGGGATATGGGCGAGGGCATGGCCATGAACCTCGTAGCGAAGGGGTTTGCCACCGTCGTTCATGATCTGCGTCCGGATCCAGTGGCTCGGCTCGTCGAGTTGGGTGCCACGGCGGCGTCGACGGCGTTCGAAGTGGGCCAGCAGTCCGAGGTGGCCATGGTCGCGGTGTTCAGCGGCGAGCAGGTCGAGGAGACGCTCCTACCCAACGGTGACGACCAAGGGCTCATCGCCGGGATGGCCGCCGGAGGAATCGTCTGTGTCAATAGCACAGTGTCGCCGCAGCTCATCCAACGGCTGGCCGATGTCGGCAGCGACCACGACATAGTCGTCATCGACGTGGCAATGAGCGGCGGAGGCGGTGTCGCAGCGAAAGCCGGAGCCCTCACATTCATGGCTGGTGGCGATGAGAGAGCCTTCGAACGCTGCCGGCCGGCGCTCGAGGCGATGGCGACGACGATCCACCACGTCGGTCCACTCGGCTCTGGCGTCACCTCGAAGATCATCAACAACCTGCTGACCATCCAGAACGTAGGCACCGTGCGCGAGGCGCTCCGACTCAGCGCCGCTCTCGGGCTCGAGGAGAAGGCCATTCTCGAGATCGTCGGCAGCGCAGTGGGAGCGAGCTGGGTCAGCGATAACTGGGAGGGCATCCGCGCCCAGGAGGCCAGTCACACCTTGGGTCCTGGTGGCATTGCGCAGATGGCGAGCAAGGACCTTCACCTTGCCGTGGAGCTCAGTCGGGAGACCGGCACTCCGATGCCACTCGCCGAGTACGTCGTCGAGAACATCCTGCCCGACCTGGAGGTCCACGGGATGACCGGCGAACGCTAAGCCTCGATCCACCGTTCTTGGAAGGCAGTCTAGCTCGAGGCTTTCTGACGGCCGCCTGGCGTCGCGCACCCGAAGTGAAACGCGCGAACTCTCGGTTTCGCCGATCTGACCTGCACATGGGGTGTGGCGCTGGGCCGAAATCGGTGGATTGAAGCTTAAGCCGCTTCGCGCATAGGCCGAGGCGCTAGGCCGCACCGGAATGTCGTGGGGCCCGACTGGCCCGAGCGAAGCGCACGAATGGGAGATGGGCGCAAGGACATGAGGGGACGATCGCGCAGCTGTCCGCTCATGTCTAAGCCTCGTCAAGTCACCACGTCACGGGTAGCTCGCGGGGTCCCCAGATGTTCTGTCCCTCGTTGTAGACGAGCTCGTTAGCGGGGATGGCGAGTCGTAAGGCCTGGAAGCGCTCGAACAGACGCGGGATTGTCACCTGCAGTGTCATACGCGCAACCGGCTGGCCGAGGCATTGGTGGATGCCGGAACCGAAGGCCAGATGGATGTTGTGAGACCGTTCGAAGTCGACGCGGTTGGGCATGTCGAACGCTCTGGGGTCGCGGTTGGCGGCGTGCAGCGCCGTCAGGACCCCATCACCCGGCTCCATGCGCTGGCCGGCGATGTCGACCGGGCGGATCACGGCACGCCGTTGGTACTGAACGACCGACAGGTACCGCAGCATTTCTTCGATCGCGGCCGCCCACCTTGCCGGGTCGGTTTGCAGCCGGGCCAGCTCGTCGGGGTGGTTGAGCAGGAGAATCGTGCTCATGGCGAGCATATTCTTCGTTGTGTCAAAGCCCGCGATCAATAGAACGTGGAGGATCCTGGCGGCTTGGGCGGCGGTCAAGTCACCGGTCTGAACGTGATCGCGCACCAGTCGGCCGCTGAGGTCGTCGCGGAACTCTGAACGTCGGTCATCGACCACACCGGCGAAGTAGTTGACGAGTTGCTGGTCGGCGTCCTGGGACGAGACCTGTTCGGCCGTATGGTCGAAGCGCTGGCTGAGGCTCGCAGCGAAGAACGGAGCGTCGGTGAGGGGCACACCGAGCTGGCGGCACGTGAACTGGGCCGGGACCGGCGCGCACAGGCTGGAGAGCAGGTCGACGGGACCGCCCCTGGCCTCGATCGCATCGAGCAGATCCGTGACGATGGTCTCGGTCTCGACCCGTCGTTCCGCGACTCGCTTCACCGTGAACTCTCCCTGGACGGCCCGCCGGAGAACCTCGTGGAGCGGGGGGTCGGTGAGCTGCATCATGCCCGGCGCCTTGGCACCGGCATCGGCGGGGTTGAGGGATGGAAACCCCGCAGCGGTAGGCAAGGAGCTGAACGTGTCGTGATCGCGCAGCACGGTACGTACTTCGTCGAGCCCCGTGACGAGCCAGGCAGTGCGCCCATCCCACAAACTGAGCTTGCTGATCGGCGACTGCGTCCGCCACAACGAAAACTCCGGCGGTGGGTCGTAGGGCGAGTCGCGGTGGTACGGGTACGACGGGTAGGGATGGGTCTTGTCGGTCATGAGATCGGCTCCTGTGTGACGAGGTCTTCTTCGATGAGCGTTGGCAGCACATCGCGTTCGAACAACCGCAGACATGTCCAGCCGAGAGCGGGGTCCGCGCCACCGACGAGTGGATGGAACTCGAGGGATCCCATGGGGCCGAGCCCGCGTGCCAGTTCGAGGCACGTCTGCGGCGTGACAACGTTGTAGGTGGAGGTCGCCCGGAGCTCGTCGAGGTCGGAGATCGGCTCGTAGACGGCGTGGGCGCCGGCCTCGGCGAGCCACGATCCATACGAGTTCATTTCGTGAATCAGATGAGGGGCCAATGCTTGCCAGCTCGCCTCGACGTCCTCGCTGACGTACAGGAACTGACCCGGCACCATGGCCGGAGGAGGTGGACCCGGCACCACCCCGAGTCGAAGGCATTCGGCCTCGTAGTCGTCGAACAGTGCTCGTCGGGTCGGTTCGAAGCCGTCCGCTATCCGGGCCGCCCGCCGGGCCGCAGCCTTCGACGACCCGCCGAGCGAGATCGGTGGCCTGGGTCGACGAAACGGGCGCAGCGCGACCCGAGCTGGTCGGCCCCTGTACTCGAATGGCTCGCCGGTCCATGCCTGCTTCAAGGCTTCGACGCCCTCCTCGACGAGTTGGGCCCGGTCTTCGAGCGAGCGACCGAACATGGCGTACTCCGACTCCAGGTAGCCGCCGGCGACGACCAACTCGAAACGGCCGCGGCTGATGAGATCTATCACCGCGCAGTCTTCGGCAACTCGAACGGGGTCGTGCAGGGGGAGGATGAAGGCCCGAGCACGGATTCGCACCCGACGGGTTCTGGCAGCCACTGCGGCTGACATCGCCAACGGCGATGGGCAGTACCCGTCCTCGCTGCCATGGTGCTCAAGGAAGCGCACGACGTCGAAGCCTATTTGGTCCGCCCACTCGCACTGCTCGAGAGCGGCGGCGTATAGCTCATGGGCAGGTGTGCCCCACGACGGGGCTCGAAGGTCGAACTTGAGGCTCAGATGCACGTTGGCCTCGTGGTCAAGCGGGCGAAGCGGGCGAAGCGTTTTGTACCGCGCTCCAGACACGCTGGGGGGTGAGCGGCAGCTCGATGTGGCGGATCCCCAAGTGCGAGACGGCGTCGACCACAGCGTTGTGGACGGCGGCGATCGAGCCGGTGGTGCCGGCCTCACCGATTCCTTTGGCGCCGAGCGGGTTGTGGGGAGTTGGGGTGACGGTGTGGCTGGCCTCGATCGACGGCAACTCGGCGGCGCTGGGCATGGCGTAGTCGACAAAGGAGGAGGTCAGTAGGTTTCCGTGGTCGTCGTAGCGGATCTCCTCGAACAGCGCCTGGCCGACGCCGGCCGCGATGCCCCCGTGCACCTGTCCTTCGACGATCAGAGGGTTGACCACCGTGCCGCAGTCGTCGACGGCAACGAATCTGATCAGGTCGACGTCTCCGGTCTCGGTGTCGACCTCGACCACAGCGATGTGGCATCCGAACGGCGCCGTCCCCGCCGTGGTCTGTTCGTATCCCGGATCGGCGAAGAGTCCTGGCTCCATGTCCGCTGGGAGGCGTCCAGGGTCGGAGGCTGCCTCGGCCAGTTCGGCCCACGAGAGCGCCGACGTCGGCACACCCTGAACGACGAGACCGTCGTCTGAGGCGACGATGTCGGCTTCGCTGGCCTCGAGCAGGTGGGCGGCGAGTTTGCGGGCCTTGTCCAATACCTGTTGCGAGGCCACCATCACCGCCGACCCCGCGACCTGGAGCGATCGCGAGCCACCGGTGCCCATGCCCTGTGGGACGAGGTCGGTATCGCCGTCGATGAAGTCGATCTCGGTGATGGGGATCCCCATCACCTGCGACAGGATCTGGCCGTACACGGTGTGGTGGCCTTGTCCATGGGATTGTGTGCCGGCCACGATCTGGGCCCGGCCGTCCGGTTTGATTTCTACTGACACGTACTCGGCGTTGAACCCAGGCGCCCCGGCAGAGATCTCGACGTAGAAGCAGACCCCGATGCCCAGGCACAGCGACTCGCTGCGGTCACGGCGACCAGCTTGGTCCCTCCTGAGCCCGTCGTAGTCGGCCAGCCGCAAGGCCTCGTCGAGGCACGGCTCGTAGTTGCCGGTGTCGTATTCCACACCGCTGAGCGTGGCGAAGGGAAACTGCTCGGGGCGGATGAAGTTGCGACGGCGAAGCTCGACGGGATCCATTTCTAGCTCGGCGGCCAGGATGTCGACTGCCCGCTCGAGGAAGCCGATGCCTTCGGGGCGCCCGGCCCCGCGGAAGGCGCCGGTCGGTGCCGTGTTGGTGGCGACGCACTTGAGGTTGAAGCGCAGGTGGCTGATGTCGTAGGCGCCGGTGGCGAGTGAGCGGCTGGTTATGACCATCCCGCAGCCGATGCCAGGGTAGGCACCGACGTCGGTGAGTGAATCGACTTCGACACTTGTGATGACGCCGTCGGGCGTGGCGTGCAGCGTCGTGTCGAATCGGTGGCCGCGAGCCTGCATGGTCGCGATGTTCTCCGAGCGGCTCTGCACCCACCCGACGGGACGCCCGATGTGTCGCGCCGCAGCCATGATCGCGACGTAGTCGGGTTCGACCGGTGTCTTGCCGCCGAAGCCGCCACCGACCGCTGGCACGATCAAGTGGAGGCTCTCGGGGTCGAGACCGAGGAACTGGGCACTTAGGTCACGTAACGAGTGCGGCGTTTGGTTGGACAGATGGATGGTCATCGTTCCGTCGGCGTCGGGCGCAGCGACGATGGACGCGCCCTCCATTGGTGCGACCGCCATTCGGTGGTTCCCAATTACCGCTTTGACCGAGACCATGTCTCCGGACGGCGCCTCGCCGGCCTCGAACGGGATCCGGACCGCGATGTTGGTTCCGGCTTCCGGGAAGAGGAGCAGAGCATCGTCTCCGGCGGCCTCGACTGGGTCGAGCACGATGGGAAGGGGCTCGTAGTCGACGACGACCAGCTCGCTGGCGTCGACGGCGATCGCTGCTGACTCGGCTACCACGATGGCGACGACATCGCCCACGAAGCGAACGGTGTCGACGGCAAGCGGGTAGCGGTGGAACGCGGAGCTGGTGAACATCTGGGCGAAGCCTGGATAGAACACCTGCCCGATCTGGAGGTCATCATTGGTGAGCACCGCCACGACCCCGTCGAACGCGACCGCCTCGGAGCTGTCGATGCCGGTGATGCGAGCGTGGGCATAGGGTGATCTGACGAAAGCCGCGTGGGTCATGCCTTCGACCGAGATGTCGCCGGTGTAGAGCGCTCGACCGGTGACGAGCGCCTCATCCTCGAGCCGAACTTGTCGGGCGCCGATGCCGAACAGCGGTGAGGCGGTCTCGCTCATGATGAGCCCTCGGGGACGTGAACGAGGCCGAGGCCCTCGATGACCGTCGGGACGAAGGCACCCCAGACGGCGACGCTCATGAACAGGTCCATGGTCCCGTCGGTTCCCCAGGTGTCGACGGCACGAGACCACGTCTCGGTTCGGATGCGTGCATTGTCGATCAGCTGGTCAGCGAGTTCGACGGCGAGGAGCTGGTCGGCCGTGAACTGGTCGGTGTCGATGGCGCCGCGGTCGCGTTCGATGGCGTCGATCTGCGCCTGGTGGACGCCGGATTCCAGCGCCATGGGCACATGCTCTTCCCATTCGTACTGGGTCGATCTGCGCGCCGCCAGGTGCAAGATCACAACCTCCTGGTCGAGTCGGGGATAGTGGACGCTGGAAAGCAAGCTCGTGGTTAGCAACGTGAAGGGCCGGAAGGCGGTGCTGCAGTTGGCTAACAATCGCATGATGTGCTTGTTGATGCCGGCAGCATCGAGTTTCGTGAGGATCCGCTGCACATCGCCGTCGGTGTCGGCTGCGGTTCGCGGGGCGAGGGGAGAACCCACCCTCTCGACGTCGATGGTTGCCTTGTCGGCCATAGCCACTCCTTACTGGTAGCGAACGTGATAACCATACGCTCTGATTGTGGCTCGATGTGATGGTCAGCCGCAGCCCGTCGTGACGATGTCGGCGAGCGCGATTTCGTAGGCGTCGATACGCCCCGTCGACGCAGCGTCGTAGGGTAGGAAGAGGATCAGTTCGGCGATGCCGCGGTTCTCGGCCTCCGCCAGCGAGGAGCGCAGCTCGTCGCTGGTCGTGATGGTGCAGGTCTCGTGAAGCGGCTCGACGAGCGACGCAATCCGTCGCTCGTCACCGTGCCGGATCGCGTCGAGCACCTGGTCCCGGTCGACGGCCAACCCCGATCGTTCTAGCACCGGGGCGTAGGCGGGTGTGGTCACGTAGTGAGCGAGCCGTCGGGCGGCATCGGCTCGCGAGCCCTCAACGGCGACCGGGGCCGCTATACGGCTCACCGTTACTGGTCTCGCTCCCCGAGGTGAACGAGCGAACCGCTCGACAGCCTGACCGGCGACGTCGAGCGACCAGAAAAGGTGACCGAGCATGCCGTCGGCAAAATCAGATGCCGCCCCGATGGTACCGGATCCCGCACCGCCGGCGTAGATCGGTGGGTGGGGCTGGCTGCGAGGAGGACGGAAGCCGGGGACGTCGAGGTGGATGTGGCGGCCGTCGAAACGAACACGCTCGGTCTCTGGTGCGGCCCAGATGGCACGGATGGCGGCCACCACCTCGCCGAGCATGGTCAACGGCTGGGGAGTTGCGACCCCGTGCCATGCCCGGTTGACGGCGCGGAGCTGACTGCCCAGCCCCAGGACGAAACGGCCCCCGGCCATCTCCTGGAGGTCGTCGGCGGCCAGGGCAGTGGTCAGTGGGCTCCTGGCGAACGCCTGGAGCACGCTGGTGCCGACCCTGACCCGTCGAGTCGTGCTGGCGACGACCGCCGCCCGGGCGATCGCGGACTGGAAGTACTCGCCGAGCCACAGCGAGTCGACCCCAGCGTCCTCGAACACTGCGGCCGAAGCGGCCAGTCGGTCCGGCGGCGTCATCAGGACGACGCCAATACCGGTCATGTCTCGTCGGCGGTCTTCCGGCGCGGCGGAGCGGGACGAGGCCGTCGATGGACGCCAGCGTCGAAGAACTTGCCCACCTCCTGCTGGTATCGCTCGCTGCCGGCCGTAAGGGTCACGATGGCGGCGTCATGGTTCGCCGCGGCCCGGAGAGCGTCGGAGGCGGAGTTCAGGGACATCTTCGAGAGCCTGAGGGCCGTCGGGCTGCGGTCGAGGAGCTCCTCGGCCCAGGCCTGCGCTTCGTCCTCCAGCTGCTCATCGGGAACGACCGCGTTGCAGAGGCCGATCTCGAGCGCCTGGTCGGCGTCGTACATGCGCCCGAAGAGGATGACCTCGCGGGCTCGCCGCTCGCCGATCACCAATGGCAGCAGCTGCGGGGTGTACCAGAACGGCAGGACACCCCAGCGGGTCTCGGGCTGCGAGAACTGGGCCGTCTCCGATGCGATCGACACGTCGAGGTGGAGGTTCAGCTCATTGCCGCCGCCGAGGCAGTAACCCCGGATGGCGCCGATCATGGGCTTTGGCGAGTTCCGCAGCTCGTAGCTCAGATGGCCCGTGAGTCGCATGAGCCGTAGCGAGGAGGCCTCATCTAGCTCGCCCTCCCAGTTGAGGTCACCACCGGCGCTGAAGTGAGGGCCGGTGGCGCCGACAACGAGCACGCGAGTGCTCTTGTCGGCGGTGGCCTCGCGCGTCACGTCAAACAAGTCGGTCAGCATCGCCTCGGAGATCGGGTTCATGTCGTCGGGGTGGTTCAGGATGACCCACCCCACCTCGCCCCTGCGCTCGTAGATCACACTGGGCTCATCCATGTGAAGCTCCTCTCATACGTACCCCGCGTGGCATGCGGGAATTTTCTAATCTAACATCATGATTCGTATGGGAACCGAGCCGGCATTCACCGAACCCGAGAGGCGCGCACTCCAGGAGATGATCGATCGCGAGGCGATCACCCAAGTGCTGAACGACTTCGCTCGAACTGTCGACGAGCTGGACTTCGAGGCCATGGCCCGGTGCTTCACTGAGGACCTGTTGTGGGACTATGGCCCCGGCGCTGGTGTCGTGATCACATGCCGTGACGATCTCTTGGCGTTCGTGACCGAAGCCTTTTCACCTGAGCGTGAGGTCACTGAGGACTCGAGGGTGAAGGTACGGATCCACAAGACCAGCCATCACATCTCGAACATCAGGATCGATTTTGGCGGTTCCGATACCGCCCACAGCGAGACGTACGTGTTTACCTGGCACGAGATGGTCGACGACGCCCGACCCGGTCTGGTGTGGGGCAAGTGGCGCGACGAATGGACCCGCATGCCTGAGGGGTGGCGCATCCATGCCCGCAAGATGATCGTGTCGGCCACCGATAACTACTTCGCTATCGGATACGACGCCTGGACTGGCGAGCCGCTCTACAAACCCGACGACGACTGACGCCTCTTCGTTCGAGGCGGTACGCCATAGGTTCTAGGCGGGGCTGCTGGCGCGGATGGTTGCGGCGAGCTTCATACCCTCGACGACGAATCGTGTCGGGTCGACGAGCACCTCAGGTGAGCGCCGCGGGGGTGGAGTGCCCGGAGCAGGCCCTCCGATGACGAGCTCGTCGCCATCAGGCTCGAAGGTCGTACCGAACTCCGATGACAGGTCTTCGAGGGTGGCACGGATCGACGCTCGCCGATCGGGACCGGCCATCATCAAGTTGTTGGTGTCCTCGTCGAGCACCACGAGACCCAACGAATGGCTCACAAACCGCTTGTCGCGGATCTCCGCGCGCACGATTAGTGACTCGTCGCCGGTGGGCCAGGACGCGGCAACCGTGCGACCCGGATTGGTCTCGAACGCGAAGTGGTTGAGGCTGTAGGTGATGAGCGCACCGTTGTAGATCTCCAGGCCCTGCAGGACGTGGGCATGGTTGCCGAGGATCATGTCGGCACCGGAGTCGATCGCAAACCGGGCCATCTCTTTCATGTACCCCACGGGATGGGCATAGCCGGCCACGCCCCAGTGGAACTGGACGACGACGAGATCGGCATCCTCCTTGGCGCCCGAGATGTCATCGGCCAGTCGCTGCATGTCGTCGCTGTTCGGCACGGTGACGGTGATGGCCGGCGTTCCCGGCTGATAGGGGACCGACGGGGGTGCCTGGTAGGACGTCGACACGCGGATGACAGCGACTCCGGGGGCGTCCTCGCCTGCGGCGAAGCCGTACACCGGGAACACCGTGGTGTATCCGAGCATCGCGATGCGCACGCCGTTGCGTTCGATGATCGCCGGTGTGTGGGCTTCGGCATCGTCGGCCCCGCCACCTGCGGTTGCGATCCCATGGGCGTGGAGCAGGTCTCTGGTCTGGAGCAGACCCTCGGCTCCGTAGTCCATGGCGTGGTTGTTGGCGAGGGTCATGCCGGAGAACCCGACTTCGGCCTCGGCTGCGATGGCCTCGATCGGCCCTCGCAGGCACACGCTGCCCACCTCGCGCTTGGAGAGCATGGGCTCACCGCGATCGGACACCGGTCCCTCCTGGTTGCCCAGCAGTATGTCGGCCTGACGGAGAACGTCGACCGTGTCGCCGAAGATGGTCAAGGCATTGGGCCGCTTGATGTGGACATCGCCTACGGCCATGAGTGTCAGAGTGCCGTCGGTCATGGCGTATTGTCTCCTTGAGCTTCTGGGCAATTTAGCCTAACCATTATATTGGTTTGTGGCCAGAGCGATGACGACGAAGCGAGGACAGGCATGCCCGACGACAAGTATCGAGCCAGGGGCTCGGACATGATGCTCGAGGCCACCACGATCCTGGAGCGCCCACCTCTGACCCCATCGAAGACGGCCATCGTGGTGATCGACATGCTGAACCGCTGCTGCGTTGAGGGTGTTGGAATGATGCGCAGCATGGAGGCATCGGATATCAACCTCGACTATTACCTGAACCGGGTTCACGAGGAGACGATCCCACGCATTAACGAGCTCCTCGCTGCAGGTCGCGACGCCGGTATGCGGGTCGTCTTCGTGAACGGCGGCTGCTACACGAACGATTTCAGCGATTGCATCCCGCAGTATCGCGTGAACTACCGCGAGTGGAACGCTCGGGTTGGCAGCTACGAGATGGAGCTCGTGCCCGGTCTGGTCGAGGGGCCTGACGACCTCACCATCATCAAGGTGGGTTCCGGTGGGTTCGCATCGAGCCTCGACGTCCGTCTTCGAAACATGGGTATCGAGCAGATCATCTACACCGGCGTGGTCACGAACGGCTGTGTGCTGCTGACCCTGACTGCCGGCTTCGATCACGGCTACCACGGGTGGTTCGTCTCCGACGCGACCGCCTCGTTCTCGAAGCGGCTGCAGGACCTCACCGAGGAGCTGATCGGCGGTTATATGGCCCGCGTCGTTTCGACTACCGAGATGGCTGGGTTGATACATGCGTCGGGGCGGCCTGCCGAGGACGCAGCGCCGGTGCCCGGCTGAGCGCAGCGTCCAGAGCATATTTCGACGCCAGTTTCTAGGGTTTTGCGAGGCGAGGCATGATGATAATTCTAACAATCCGAACTCCATGAGCGAGGACCGCGACGATCGCCCCCGGGTGATCGGTGAGCTCACGGCCCGCAACGCCGCCGCACGGCCTGGCCAGGAGGCGGTCGTCGACGGTGCTCGACGGATGAGTTGGACTGACTTCGACGATCGCGTCACTCGGCTCGCCAACGCGCTGCTCGACGAGATGGGACTCGAGCCGGGGGACCGGATCGCCTTCCTTGGCGAGAACTGCCTCGAGGGCTTCGAACTCCTCTATGGCGGTCCAATGGTCGGGGTGATCGTCGTCCCACTCAACGACCGGCTCGCCGACAAAGAGCTCGCCGGCGTTCTGGCGGCGATCGAGCCGAAGGTCCTGTTCCACACGGCGGCGGCGGCCGAGCGGGCGGCGCTGCTGACCGGCTCGGCCGAGGCCATGATGGTCACGGTCGGCCATGCCGATCACGCAGCGTATGACGCACTCCTTGCGGCGGCCGGCACCAGCCGACCCGATGTGCGGGTCGAGCCCGACGACGTGTCGTCGATCTGCTTCACGAGCGGTACGACCGGTCGGCCGAAGGGCGTAATGATGACCCACCGCGCTCAGCTGGCGTTCGCTCGGGCCCAGACGGTCATCGAGCCCGTCAGCAGCGACTCGCGCCACCTGTTCGCCCGCCAGCTCGCAGTGGCGCCGGGACACCGGATCGCTGCCTGGCACGGCCTCAATGGTGGGTGCACGATCATCACGCCGCGTTTCGTGCCATCGGACTTTTTCCGCGTTGTCGAGGAGGAGCGGGTGACCAATGTGCTGCTCGCCCCGACACAGCTGCAGATGCTCCTCGACGACGGCAACCCCGCCGGCCACGATCTCGCCACGCTGCGGACCATCGTCTATGGCGGCGCTCCAACTACGCCGACCCTGCTGGCCGCCACGATGGAGTTCTTCTCGTGCGATCTGCTGCAGGCGTACGGCGGGACCGAGGCGGGCCAGATCCTGTACGTGTCGCGCTACGACCACCACGCCGGCCGCGTCGGGGCGTATCACAACGTCGTGCCGGGCGTGGAGATCGAACGTCGATCGGAGGACGGGAGGGTGGTCGGTGACGACGAGCCCGGCCAGATCCACGTCCACAGTGAGCAGCTGATGGCTGGATACTGGCGGGATCCCGACAAGACCGCTGCCGTGCTCCACGACGGATGGTACGCGACCGGCGACCTCTCCATCGTTGACGCCGACGGCGGGATACAGGTGGCGGGCCGTACCTCCGACATGATCATCTCGGGTGGGTACAACATCATGCCGATCGAGATCGAGGACCTCATCCGTGAACACCTCGCAGTGCGCGATGTGGCCGTCTTCGGTGTGCCAGATGAGCTATGGGGCGAAGCCGTGCACGCCGCGGTTGTGGTCGGTGACGCCCACGACCTCGATGTCGACGAGTTGGGAGAGCTGTGTGCGAGTCAGCTGGCCGCGTTTAAGACGCCCAAGGCGATTCATCTCGTCGACCAACTCCCGCTGACGCTGCTCGGCAAGGTCGACAAGGCGTCGCTGCGACGGGAATGGACGACATGACGATGCGGATCGGCTTCATCGGGTTGGGGCGCCTCGGCGCTCAACTCGTAGACCGCCTCCTCGAGATCGAATTCGAGGCGCTGACTCTCTACGACATCGACGAGAAGGCCACGGCCAGGTACCGCGATACCGGTGCGACGTTGGCGCGGTCGGTCGGTGAGGTGGCATCGGGAGCGCTCGACCTCATCGGCATCTGTGTCCAGGACGACGCGCAGGTCGAAGAGGTAGTAGCAGCCCTTCTTGCTGAGTCACTGCCCGCGGGGACCATCATCGCTGTGCACGCGACCGTGCATCCCGCCACCTGTCGCCGCCTTGCCGCCGACACGGCGGCGGTCGGGGTGAACCTCGTCGATGCCGCCATCTCGAACGGCGGCCGGACTCCCGGCGCCACGCCCACGCGCGTGGTCCTGTTCGGCGGTGACGGCGCCACTTTCCGACGATGCCGGCCATACCTCGAGGGCCTCGGAGACGTCGTCGAGCACGTCGGGGAGCTGGGGAGCGGCCAAGTGCTCAAGCTCCTCAACAACCTCTTGATGATCCTCAACATGGGAACGACCGACACCGTCATGCGTTGCGGTAAACAGCTCGGTATAGCTGAGGACGTGATGACCCGGTCGCTCAGCACCGGAAGTGGGTCGAGTCAGGGCATACGCACACTTCTCGGGTCGGAACGCGCCGCCCACAACGACATCGTGCTTGGGAAGGATCTGCGTCTAGCGCTCGACGTCGTCGCTGCGGGCGGGTGCGAGACGGGACCGATGCAGTTGGCGGGCGAGGCAGCGCTCCTGGCGCTCGCCGAGCGAGCCGCTGGTGCGGGCGCACCGACTGCAGCGAGCTCGTGAGCTCCATCCCTGAGCTGGCCCACATCCGTTCAGAGCTGATTGCCCGCTTCCGCCTCGACCAGCTCCCATTCCACCAGCGGGCCCTACGACTCGATGAGCTGGTCGGACTTGAGGGGCGGCACGCTCTGGTCACCGGTGGAGGCGGAAGCGGTCTCGGGCAGGCATGCTGCCATCGTCTAGCTGCGATGGGGGCGAGCGTCGCGGTGTTCGACCATGACGCCGACGCGGCACAACGAGTTGCCGACCAGGTCGCCCAGCAGTGGGGTGCTAACACCGTTGCACTCGTCGGTTCAGTCGACTCGTGGGACGATGCCCATCGTGTGGTCGACGCGACCGTGCAGGCGGTCGGTGGTCTCGACATCCTCGTCAACAACGCCGGCGGCTTGTTCGGCAGTCAGTTCGGGCCGTTCGCCGCGCTCAGCAAGCGAAGTGTCGACTCGCTCATCGGGCGCAATCTTCTGGGCACGATGTTCTGTACCCACGCGGCCCTCGAAGTCATGATCCCCGCCGGTGTCGGACGGATAATCAACATTGCCTCGGAGGGAGCCAAGGCGCCGATGCGGGACCTCGGCCTCTACAACGCATGCAAGGCGGGCGTTGTGGCGTTCACACGCGATCTGGCTCACGAGGTGTCCGAGTTGGGGATCTCCACCGTCGCCGTTTGCCCAGGGGTGATGATGAGCGCTGGGCTGTTACAGGTGCTGCAGAAGCCCGACGCGACGGCGGCGATCGGCACCATCGAACGCGGCTTCGACATGGCCACGATCGGCAGGCCGGCACTGCCTGAGGAGGTTGCCAACGTCGTCGCCTTCCTCGCCTCGGAGGCCGGTGCATACGTTCACGGCACCGCCGTCAGCGTTGGCGGGGGGCTGAGCGACTGAGCGCCGCCTTTCCCCGGCGAACCGATCCGAGGCAGAAACTATGATGCTAGATACGCGGGGACGTTTATCCTCGGCGTCTGACCACGACACCAAGGAGCAGGCAATGCGACCGACTACGGCACCCGGAGGGCACCACGATGGCTGATCTGAATCTGATCAGGGTCGAAAACCGCAGCGAGCGTCTGGTTCACGTGATCCTCGACCGCCCACCCGCCAACGCCCTAAGTATCGAGCTGATGGAGGAGCTCGACCAGGTGGCCGCCCAACTTGAAGCCGGGGAGGCCCAGGTCGTGATCTTGCGGTCGGCGGCCAAGATGTTCATGGCCGGGGCCGACCTCAACATGGTCAACCAGGGGTGGGACTCCTTGCGGGCGACGATCAAGCAGTGCCAACACCTCATGAACCGTTGGGAGGCGCTACCGATGATGACCGTGGCTGTGATCAATGGCCACGCGGCGGGGGCCGGCTGCGAGCTCTCGCTCGCCACCGACTGGAGGGTCATGGCGCGGGGCCGCCCGCGAATCGGGTTGCCCGAGGTTTTGCGCGGCTTGCTGCCGGGTGCCGGTGGCACCCAGCGGATGAGCCGCCTTATCGGTCGCGGCCGGGCCCTCGATTTGTGTCTGCGTGGTCGGCTCATCGATGCCGACGAGGCCGAGCAAGTCGGTCTGATCTCCGAAGCTGTCGATGCAGACGCCCTCGACGACCGGGTCGAGGAGTTCACCGAAGAGCTGCTGGCCCTTCCGCGTCTGCCGACCCAGGCCATCAAGCGCTGCATCCTGGGGGGGTTGGAGTCCTCATTCGTCGACGGACTGCAGATCGAGGAGAACGAGATGACTGGGTTGGGCGACACCGAGGACACGCGTGAGGGCGTGCAGGCGTTCATCGAGAAGCGAGAGCCGCGGTTCGTCGGGCGATGAGTCAACGCGTATTGATCGCGGGGGGCGCGGCGAGTATCGCCGATGCATGCCGTAGTGCCCTCGCCGCCGATGGAGCCGAGGTCTTGATGCTCGATGCCGACCTGCGAGAATGGGACGACATTCAGCGTGCCGTCGCGGAGGTGGTCTCACTTGGGAGCCGGATCGACGTTCTGGTCAACGTTGGGTCAGCGGGTCCACCAACAGGATCCTTCGTAGATTCCAGCGAGGAGGCGTTGACACATGTCGTTGGTCTGCATCTCGGTGGAGCGGTGGCGGTCACGAGGGCCGTGCTCGCCGTGATGATTCCGCAGCGATCCGGTCGCATAATCAACATCGTCTCGGAGACCGGTCAGGTCGGCGGTGCCGGTCGCGTGGCCTACGACGCGTGCGAAGCAGCGGTGACCACCCTCACCCGCAACCTCGCCGAGGAGGTGCCGGACGACGGAATCTCCGTCGTGGCTGTCACCTCACCCTCCGGTGGAGCCGACCCGGTTGCTCTGGGCGGGGTCGTGGCCTTCCTCGCCTCAACGACAGGTGCAGCGGTTCACGGCTCGGTCGTTGCCGTCGGAAGGGATTTCCCGTGATCCGCGACCTGGCTGGTCGAGTCTGCGTGGTGACGGGCGGAGCTGCGGGCCTCGGCCGATCGGCAGCCGAACTGTTCGCGACGCGGGGCGCACTTGTGGTCATCGTCGACCGTGACGCCTCTCGCGGCGAGACCACTGCCGGCGAGATTGCAGCGACGGGCGCTGAGTCCTGGTTTGAGCACGTCGACGTCACTGACGGTGAAGCGGTAGACCGCATGGCTGACCGGGTACGGGAACGGGCTGGCGGTGTCGATGTTCTTGTGAACAACGCCGGGATAGCGCTGCGAGAGGGTGGTGTCGACACACTCAGCCGCAAGCAGTGGGATTTGACCATCGCAGTCAATCTGACGAGCGTTTATCTCATGTCACACGCGTTCATTCCGAACATGGCGCCTGGTTCTTCGATCGTCAATGTCGCGACGACGGGGGCAATGCGTGCCGTTCCGGGCACCGACGCCTACTTGGCCGCCAAGGGCGGGGTCATCGCGCTGTCGAAGGCTATGGCGGTGTCACTCGCCGACGTCGGCATTCGAGTGAACGTTGTGTGTCCTGGCATGCTCCTTACCGAGGAGGTCGCCGGACGCACCGGCGACCCGCGCGTCGAAGCCATGCTCGACCGAGCAGGTCGCCCGTTGGGTCGTGGTTTCGGTCAGCCGTCCGAGTTTGCAACGGTCGTGGGGTTCCTCGTGAGCGCCGACGCCAGCTATGTCAATGGCACAGTGCTCGTCGTCGACGGAGGGGCCATGTCGTGAATCACCAGGACCGACCGCCGGTTACCATCAGCAGCGTCTCGGTCGTGTAACTCGACGCCCCTGACGCGAGGTGCAGCGCAGAGCGCTCTACCTCGGTCGGGTGTGCCACTCGGCCCATCGGCATCCGGTTGAGCGGAGCCTGTATGCCCGGGTGGATCGCTGGCCCTCCCTTGCCGCTCATGGTGAGTCTTGGGCAGAGTGCGTTCATACGCACCTTGGGGGCGGCGGCAGCCGCCAGGTAGCGGGTCATCATCTAAAGCCCCGCCTTGGTCGCGCCATACGGCGTGACGCCGGGCGTTGGAAGAAAGCCGGAGCCCGAGAGGACGTTGATGTTCTAGCTGCCGGCCCCGGCCGTCATCAGCGAACCGAATCCTCGGCATAAGCCTGTACGGGCCAAGCATGTTGCCCTGGAAGTACTCCTCCCACGGTTCGTCAGTGTTCTAGAAGAGCCCATGTCGAAGGTCTCGCCCGAGGAGTAGGCGTTCTTCACAAGGACGTCGCCTGGTCGAACTGGGCGTGGACAGCGTCGATCAACAGCGAGATGCTCTCATCGTCGGTGACGTTGGCGACCATCGGTTCAACCCGAGCGCCGGTATTGGTCGCCAACTAGCGGCTACGACCTTCCAGCAGATCGAGCCTACGGGCCACCGCTACGATGGTCTCCCCGGCATTAGCGAGGGCTCTGGGGATGTCCAACTCGATGTTGCGGCTCGCCAGCGACAACGGCGGCCTTGCCGTGGAGTCGGAAGCGATCAGCGATTAGCGATCAACACATCGACATCCCGCCGCTCACCGAGAGTGTCTGGCCGGTGATGTAGCCGGCTCCCTCAGAGGCGAAGAACGCGACTGCCGCGGCAACGTCCGCGGGTTGACCGAGGCGCCGCATGGGAATGGCGCGGGTCATGGCCTGGATGTACTTCTCGCCGCCGTCGGCGACGGTCTTCTTCAGTGGTGGCGTCTCCGTCGGCCCCGGACATACAGAGTTGGCGGTGATGTTGTGACGGGCTACCTCACGGGCGACCGTCTTCGTGAACGCGATCACACCACCCTTGGCTCCGGAGTAGGCGCCCTCACCGCTGCTCCCGACCCGGCCGGCATCGGACGCGATGTTCACCAGTCGACCGGCACCCCGCTCGATCATCGATGGGAGCACTGCTTTCGTGCAGCGGAGAACGCCCATGAGGTTGAGGTCGATAAGCCAACTCCAGAGCTCCTCATCGGTCTCCACGAAAGGCTTCACGATGTCGGTCCCGGCACAGTTCACGAGGATGTCGATCGGCCCAAGGTTGCGGGTGATCGTGTCCACTCCACTCACGACCGCGTCGCCGCTCGTCACATCGACCTCGACGAAGGTAGCGCCATCTAGCTCGCCGGCGACGGCCCCGCCCAGGTCCTTGTCGATGTCGCACACGGCGACCAGCGCGCCGTCGGCCGCCAGTGCCTTGGCGATGGCCTCGCCGATCCCGGACGCAGCGCCGGTGACCATCGCTACCTTGTTCTCTAGACCCATTGGGGGGCTCCTGTTCTCCGCTGGTAGGGGGCTCGGCGCACGGCTGCGCCTTCTCCACCTTCCACTATATCTCTAATGTAGATTAGCATCGTTTCCCTATGAGCGAAGCGCCGCTACCAGCGATCGGTGTGGGTTCGCCTCTTGGATACGGGATCCGTCCGACCGAGCTCGTGAGCTATGCCCGGGCCGCCGAGGACGCTGGGTTGGACGACGTCAGCATGGGTGAGCTGCGTGGCACCGAGGTCTTCTCGCTGGCCTCAGCCGTCGTTGCTGCAACCCAGCGGGTGCGAGTCGAGACCTCGATCGTCGCCGCTGTGACGCGCGCTCCACCGCTGATCGCAATGGCGGCGGCGACATTGTCTCAGCTCTCCGGCGGTCGATTTCGGCTAGGCATCGGGGCGGGCAGCCCGATCGTGGCCGGCTGGCACGGCGTCGACTTCGAGTCGCCGCTCCGACTGGTGGAGCACAGCATCGACATGGTTCGAGCCGCCCTGGCCGGCGAGCGGCTGATCGAGTACGGGAACTTCCGGCTGGCCGAGGAGATGGTCGGTGATGTCCCCATCATTCTCTCGGCCATGAATATGCGGATGGTCGAGCTGGCCGGGCGCAAGGCCGACGGTGTCATCCTCCAATTCTGCGGCCCCGAGCAGGCGGCGACAATGGACGGCTTGGCCCGCCGGGCGCGTCGCGCTAGTGGCAACGACTCGCCCTTCGAGGTGATGGTGAACGTCTGGGCCTTCGCCGGCGACGACGTGGCAGCGGCAGAGGAGCGGTTCCGCCAAGAGATCGGGCCCTATCTGGCCGTTCCGACGTATCGCTCGGCAGCGGTAGCGCTCTCCTCGGAGGAGGAAGTGGACGCAGCAGCAGCCGCCTGGCGGGCTGGGGGTCGTAACGCTGCGGCCGAGGCCGTGCCTCAAGGGCTGGTGGATCAGCTTCTTTTCGTGCTGGGTGCTGAGGATCCCCGACCGCGACTAGCCGAGTTCGCTCGGAATGGCTGCTCTCGCGTGAGGTTCGTCCCGCTGACCATGCGTCACGGTGACAGCGCCCACGCCAATGCCGTCATTGCCGCCGTCGCCGGCCTTCGATGACTACGAGCCCTGAGCCGGCCGCGATCTTCAACACAAAGCCGAGTTGGCGGGTCGCACCATCGCCCGCCCGAGGCGTTGGGGTCGCATTGGCTGGCAGCTGCATGACAGCGCTGCACTACATGATCTTGGCCACAGCGGCCGTCTAGGTCACCGACGATCTCGGCTTCGACGAGGCCGCCCTCGGAGTGTTGCTCTCGGCGTTCTCGTTGGGCGGGCTCATCTCCTCACCGGTCGCCGACAGGGTGGTCGACCGGGTCGGTCCGTCGGACGGCTTGCGCCTTGTGGCGGTCGCGTCGATCGTCGGAGCGTTAGCGACAGCGCTAGCGGGTCGAACGTGGTGGATTCTGGCAGCGGCCGTGCTCGTCACTGGGGCAGAGCGCGGCTTTGGGCCGCCGGCGACGAATCTCTGGATCTCGCAAGTGGTGCCGACTCATCGCCGGGGGTTGGCCTTCGGCATCAACCAGTCAGCCGCCCGCTGGCTGGAGTGCTGCCGTTCTCGCTATTCCCCTGATCGTCTTGCCCGCCGGCTGGCAGTGGGCGTTCTTTGCCAGCGCGGCCCTGGCGACGGTGGTCCTCATCACTATTCCAGGCGTGCCGACAGCGGAGAGACTCGAGTCGGGCTCTACCGGTCGTGTGGCCCGGCGGGCGCCGCCGTCAGAACGCGCTCGGATCCAGCTGCACAGCGTCGGGTATCGGGTGGCGGAACAGGGCTGCAGCGTTCTGCCAGCTGATCTTGCGAGCCTCGTCCTCGGGGAGCCCCGTGAGATGGCGGTGCAGCAGTTCCTGGGTATCGGGCCAGCTCGCGTCGGTGTGAGGGAAGTCGGTTTCGAACACGATGTTGTCGATTCCGATGCGATGACGCTGGACCATCGCCGAGGGCTCGTCAAGCAGACAGAAGAAGAAGTTCCGCTGGAGCAGCTCCGCCGGGTGGAGCGCGGTGTCGACCCAGATGCCCCTCTTGTCGCCGTTCTTCCGGTAGTGGTGATCGAGGCGATCGAGTAACGCCGGGACCCACCCGATCCCGCCCTCGGAGATGACGATCTTCACGTCCGGGAACTTGACCGGAT
>Ga0302137_1000142_pt1 | contig 28408 bp, 26 predicted proteins | sample CBN3_SCM_MG_FD_203127 | JGI IMG/M metagenome (GOLD analysis project Ga0302137, IMG submission 203127) | Marine microbial communities from Western Arctic Ocean, Canada - CBN3_SCM | ecosystem: Environmental > Aquatic > Marine > Oceanic | place: Canada: Western Arctic Ocean | collected 2017-09-15 | reverse complement strand
GGAGTTATTTTCTCTCTCAGTAGGAGGGTTGTCCTTTGTACACATTCACTATAGTCACTCCGACAACAATCAAAAACAAACCAATGATTGACTGCCAATTTAGCGTCTGTTTGTAAAAAATATAACTTAAGAATCCTATTGAAAAAACACCCATTCCTGTCCAAGATGCGTAAATTATTGCTAGTGAAAGTTTTTGAGATAAAAATGATAGCAGATAAAAAGATATACCATACGAAACACATAAAACAGTACTTGGAAATGCTTTTGTAAAATTTTGCGAAGCTGGCAATAGCATTGTTCAAAAAACTTCAAATGCAATAGCAGCAAAAAGGATTAAGTATACATTCATTCTACAGTTAACTCGTATTTTCAAACAGTGAATAACAATTTTACCTATAAACCCTCAATTATCTTCTAAGATTAGGAAGTGGTGATTTTGTCAAATCTTCAATTGAAAGCTCATCATCGCCATAGATTTCTTTTTCAAACCATTCTATAAATTCTATGGATCTTGTATGTTTCCAATAATCCCATACCCTCCTGGCAATTGGTGCCTTCATAGTGCCAAGTTTAAGCATATGAATTCTCATATCTAAGTGTTCTTTATCAACAAACCCTTTTTGAACTTTTTTATAAGCATCAAAAATATCAACTAATACCATGTTGACAAAAATAGCAATTCTCCATTTTTCAGTATCATCCAAATTATCTTGAGCCCAATCTTTTGCTAGAAAAGCACTAAACTCTTTATCTTTGGCGGTATTAAAATATCTTTCATACATTCTTTGCGTTAATGAATGTCCAAATTGCGCTTTGGTTATTTCGTTTTGTTGGTGAATTTGAACTCCAAGATAAATAACTGATATCACAACCCCGAGAGCAGCAATAATCTGAACGACTAACAAAATTAAATCCGAATTCATAAATATATTACGTAATTCACTGTTATAAATTACTCCACAGTTACTGATTTGGCAAGATTACGAGGATGATCTACGTCCGTACCTTTCATTATTGCCACATGATAAGACAATAACTGTAGTGGGATTGTAAATACTATTGGACCGAGAATGCCCGGGCAATTGGGAACGTTGATAACTTTACAACTTTTGTCACTCCCATATTGAATGCTCTCGTCTGCAAACACAAAGAGTTTGCCTCCCCTAGCGCTTACTTCAGAAAGATTTGCCCTTAGTTTTCCCAGCAATTCATTGTTAGGTGCTACGGCGACAACAGGCATCTTTTCATCAACTAACGCCAATGGCCCATGTTTTAATTCTCCGGCCGGATACGCTTCCGCGTGGATATAAGAAATCTCTTTCAGCTTTAAAGCACCTTCTTTAGCCACTGGGTAATGAATCCCCCTGCCAAGAAACAAGGCATGGTGTTTGTTAGCAAATTGTCTGGATAACCTTTCTATTTCTTTATCAAGTTTCAGCGCTTTCGCTACCAGGGCCGGCAATCTACTCAGCTCTTTTACTAATTTTGACTCTTGGCTGGGCTCGAGGCCGGTGCGACGGGCCAGCACAATTGCCAACAATAATAGCAAGGTTAATTGTGTGGTAAATGCTTTAGTGGAGGCTACGCCAATCTCCTGTCCGGCCTGGGTAAGCAGACAGAAATCTGATTCCCGAATCAGCGAACTGGTTGCCACATTACAAATCGCCAAGCTAGCAACATACCCACCTTTTTTTGCAAACCTAAGCGCCGCTAAAGTATCCGCAGTTTCCCCGGACTGGGAAACGGTGACAAACAGCGTTCCCGGCCTTACGATAATATCTCTATATCGATAATCGCTTGCTATATCCACCTGGCAGGTTGTTTTTGCAATTGTTTCCAGCCAATATTTGGCGATCTGGCCGGCATGAAAGCTTGTGCCACATGCCACTATTTGTACATTTTTAATTTTGTCAAAAATCGCTCTGGCCTTTATACCAAATGCTTCTTCCAATACTTTTTCATCACTCACCCTCCCCGCCAGCGTATCGTGAATAACCTGGGGTTGCTCGTGTATTTCCTTGAGCATAAAGTGACTATAATCGCCCTTCTCTATTTCGCTGCCCGTGTGCTGAACAGTTATTACGGGTCTTTTTACTTTTCGAGAACCATGCCAAATTTCAATTTTGTTAAGGCCAACTCGCGCCACGTCACCTTCTTCAAGATAGATAAACCGATCGGTTACTTGTCCCAGCGCTAACGGATCTGAAGCGATAAAATTCTCACCTATGCCAACACCAATCACTAGCGGGCTGCTATTCCTAGCAACAATTATTTGGTCTGGCTGGTTCTTGTCGATCACACAGAGTCCGCAAGCTCCGTGCAACTTCTTAATAGTTGTTTTTACTGCATCCAGCAAACTAACTTTGCCCTGTTTTCTAGCCTGGAGTATCAAGTGGGCTATAGCTTCGCTATCAGTTTCTGTGCGGAATTTATATCCAGCTTTGATGAGCTTGGTTTTAAGCATTTCAAAATTTTCAATAATGCCATTGTGAACGATAGCAATTTGATCATCTGATGTATGAGGGTGGGCATTAGCCACACTGGGTTTGCCATGGGTCGCCCAGCGAGTATGGGCTATCCCAAGCTGACCTTTACTATTTGCCTTGCCTGCGGCAACGATCAGCTTTTTTACCTTACCAACGGTTTTAATTGTTTTTATTTTCTTACCACTTTTCCCGATGAGGCTAAGTCCTGCCGAATCATAACCCCTGTATTCAAGGCGCTTGAGACCTTCCAATAAAATACCTGAAACTTCTCTTTCCGCTATAGCTCCAACTATGCCACACATAATTTTTTGATTAGTCCTTTTTTACAGGCTTTTCCCAGCCGTCTATGTTCCGCTGCCTGGCTCTACCTAAAGCCAAATTTCCAGCAGGGACATCATTATTTATTGTTGAGCCAGCAGCAATAAAAGCACCATCCTCAAGTATAACTGGTGCAACTAATACACTATTGGAGCCAACAAAAACATCGTTACCTATTCTTGTTTTATGCTTATTTACACCATCGTAATTGCAAACAATTACGCCTGCTCCTATATTGACATTCTTGCCAAGCTCGGCGTCACCAATATAAGCCAAATGGCTTGCCTTGGATCCGCTACCTATAATCACATTTTTTATTTCCACAAAATTGCCTATCTTTACTTTATTTTTCAAAATAGTGCCAGGTCTAATTCTAGCGTAAGGCCCAATAACGCTCTCGGCGCCAATTGTCGCTCCATCGATATTGCTGCCACTTAATATTTCGACGCCTTGCTCTATGATCGCGTCTTTAATAATCACATTAGCGCCAATCTTTACACCGTCGGCCAATGTGACTCTCCCTTCAAAAATCACACCCACATCTATCTCAACATCTTTGCCGCAGGCAATATCGCCTCTTATTTCAATCCGTTGAGAATCGATTAAGGTAACACCTGCCTGCAGCAGCTCATTTGCTTTTTTCATTTGGTAATACCGTTCCACTAGGACGAGATGATGTTTGTCGTTGACACCTTGTACTTCAATTTCGTTTTCGATTACGCGGGTTTCAATGTCGCAGCCGTCATTAACGGCCAGCGCAATAATGTCAGTTAAATAATACTCATTTTGTTCGTTTTTGTTTCCAATACGGCTTATCCAATCGTTTAGCTTTTTGGCCGGTGCAGCTAACACACCGCTGTTGAATTCCTTGATGAGCTTTTGTTGCTGATTTGCATCTTTCTCTTCAATAACCTCTTTAACATGGCCACCCTCATCTCGAACAATGCGGCCTAACCCCGACGGATCATCTGTTGTTGCAGTCAGCAGCACCATGCTATTTGCGCTAACCTTAGCAATTAATTTTCTCAATGTGGTCTGTTGTATTAACGGGACGTCACCAAAAAGTATCAGCACAATACCGTCATCGCTCGTGGTGTCTATTCCCGGCAACGCCTGATAGACGGCATGCCCTGTTCCAAATTGCTGTTGTTGTGTTACCCATTGTAACTCAATGGGTAAATGCCGATCTTCAATATATTGTTTTACCCTTTCCCGGTCCGCTCCCACAACAACATGCAGCCGGGCTTCATCGAGCGCTGAAGCAGCAGCTATTACATGCTCCAGCATGGCCCTGCCGCCAACGGAGTGCAACACTTTGGGTTTGTCAGAATACATCCTGGTGCCTTTGCCTGCAGCCAGAATAACGACATTCAAGCTCATAAAGATCCCATGTTGCGATTGTTAAGCTAAGAGAGTATCAAAAAAGAAAGGCGCTATCACTGAGTGGGTGAGATTTCGTCTGACGAACAAAAAAGAAGGATTGTAAAAACGGCTTTGATTTTGCTTGTGAGGTTCCGTGAAAGCACGATGCGCTACCAAATACTTAGGTCTCTGCAGCTTCCCTCCCTCAGTGCTTCGCTTTTATTGCTGAGTCAGAAATATTTAGTAGCACAACGCTTGGTAGCTCGTGCCACTCGATTATTGAGGCGAATTGTTGTGGGGGGGATGTCTTTTGGGCTGTCTTATTTGCGCATTTGCCTCAGCGCTCGGAGCTGCGCCGCGGCCTCGGCCAATTGAGCAGCAGCAATCGAATACTCGAAACCTGCGCCTTGATTGGCAATAGCCTCTTCTGCATCTTCAACCGCCTTTAAGGCAGCGGCTTCATCCACATCGTCTGCGCGCTGCACTGTGTCCGCCAGAAGCGTTACGACGTCTTTCTGGATTTCCAAAAAACCCCCAGACACATAATATATTTCTTCTTCACCACCGCTAAGTATCAACTTTACCGGGCCAGGAATCAGACCGGTCAAAAGTGGGGCGTGGCCAGGCGCTATGCCGAGATCACCGAGAGATCCTGCGGCAACAACCATCTCAACCAGCCCGGAGAAAATGCTCTTCTCCGCGCTTACGATGTCGCAATGCATTGTCATGGCCATCGGTGTATACCCTCTTCCTGTAACTTAACGGTTACCGTATTAAATCAAGATAGCTTTTTATAGCGTCTTGGCTTTTTCTATTGCTTCTTCAATTGTGCCTACCATGCTGAAGGCTTGCTCTGGCAAGTGGTCATAATCCCCAGCCAGTATGCCCTTAAAGCCCGAAATAGTGTCTTGTAGTGAAACATATTTGCCTGGCGTGTTGGTAAACACCTCTGCCACAGTGAAAGGCTGAGACAAAAATTGGGAAATTCTACGTGCTCTGAACACGGTTTGCTTGTCTTCATCAGACAGCTCATCCATGCCCAAAATAGCGATGATGTCTTTCAGTTCCTTAAATCGTTGCAGAACTGTTTGCACACCACGTGCCACGTCATAATGCTCCTGTCCAATAATCAGGGGGTCGAGCTGCCTTGACGTGGAGTCCAGCGGATCAACCGCAGGATAAATACCCAATGAAGCGATATCACGTGACAAAACGACCATCGCATCCAAGTGAGCAAATGTGGTTGCTGGGGAAGGGTCTGTCAGGTCATCCGCAGGTACATATACCGCCTGGATTGAAGTGATAGAGCCATCTTTTGTCGAGGTGATTCTTTCCTGCAGCGCGCCCATTTCCTGTGCCAGCGTTGGCTGATAGCCCACCGCTGAAGGCATCCGACCCAGTAATGCTGAGACCTCGGTACCCGCCAATGTATAACGGTAAATATTGTCGATAAAAAGCAGTACATCACGACCATCATCACGAAATTTTTCAGCCATGGTCAAGCCGGTAAGAGCAACTCGCAATCTGTTACCTGGTGGCTCATTCATCTGGCCGTAAACCATTGATACTTTAGATTCGCCTTCCAGATCGATTACGCCGGATTCCTGCATTTCGTGATAAAAATCGTTGCCCTCACGAGTCCGCTCACCAACACCTGCAAACACTGACAAGCCGCTATGGGCCTTGGCAATATTGTTAATCAATTCCATCATGTTAACCGTCTTGCCCACGCCGGCACCGCCGAACAAACCCACCTTACCGCCTTTCGCAAATGGGCAAACCAGATCGATTACTTTAATACCGGTTTCCAGCAGTTCGTTACTGGCAGAAAGCTCTTCATAGGTAGGCGCATCACGATGAATTGGCATTCGCGTTTTCTCGCCAATCGGCCCACGCTCGTCGATGGGACGACCCAGTACATCCACGATACGGCCAAGGGTTTCCTCGCCGACCGGGACCGAAACTGGCGCACCAGTGTCATCAACATTCAGGCCGCGACGCAATCCTTCTGTGCTTCCCAGGGCAATAGTTCGTACAATGCCATCGCCCAGTTGTTGTTGAACTTCCAGAGTAATTTCCGTTCCGTCAACGTTTAACGCGTCATAAACACGGGGAACCGTTTCCCTGCTGAACTCAACATCGATTACAGCCCCGATAATTTGAACTATACGCCCGCTACTCATGTCCGCTTCCTCTTAATCTGTGGCACTTAATCTAAAATTATTTCTGTCGTGTGCAGTTAAACCGCTGCTGCGCCACTTACTATTTCTGACAGTTCCTGGGTAATCGCTGCCTGCCTGGCCTTGTTGTATACCAGTTGTAGGCCATCGATTAGATCGCCCGCATTGTCTGTTGCGCTCTTCATCGCGATCATTCTTGATGCTTGCTCACAGGCATTATTTTCTACTACTGCCTGGTAAACTTGAGATTCTATATAACGCTCCAACAAGCCATCTAAAAGCTCTTTGGCATCCGGCTCATACAAATAATCCCAGTGGTGCTGCAAATCTTCTTCATCTGATGCTAACAGAGGCAAAAGCTGCTCAACTGTCGGCTGCTGCGTCATCGTATTGATAAAGCTATTACTAATTACCTGCAGTTGGTCAATTTCGTGGTTTTCAAATTTATCCAACATCACTTTAACTACACCGATAATATCCCCGACTTCTGGTGAATCACCGATGTTTCTTACCGATGCTAGAACATTGCCGCCGTAGCTATTGAAAAAGGTTGCAGCCCTGCCGCCAATTAAGCAAAGGTCTATTTCAACGTTGCTGTCATGCCAGGTTTTCATGGATCGAACCGCCGCCTTGAAGGCATTAATGTTCAAGCCCCCGCAAAGACCCCGGTCGGTTGAAACCACGATATAGCCGACTCGCTTTACGTCACGTGTATCGAAATACACATGCCTGTACTCAGGTGTAGAGTTCGCTATATGCCCGATTACAGATCGAATCCGGTCCGCGTACGGTTTACCCAAGCGCATACGGTCTTGGGCTTTGCGCATTTTACTGGCAGCAACCATTTCCATCGCACTGGTGATTTTCTGAGTGTTTTTAATACTCGAAATCTTGGTTCGTATTTCTTTTCCGCTGGCCATTGCTCAATCTGATCTCTTGAAGTTAGTAGGGCTTTTTACCAGGACTGGGTTGCTTTAAATTTATCCAGGGCAGCCTTGAACTGAGCTGCGACGTCATCATCGTAGTTACCTGTCTTGTTAATCTCGGCTATAAGATCACCATATTCGCCGTTCATGAAAGACAATAGCGAAGCTTCAAAGTCCAGGACCTTGTTAAGCTCGATGTCCTGCAGATAGCCTTCGTTTGCCGCGTAAAGAACTACACCCATTTCCGCTACAGACAAAGGTGAGTACTGCTTTTGCTTCATCAGCTCGGTCACGCGCTGGCCATGTTCGAGCTGGGATCGTGTTGCATCATCGAGGTCAGATGCAAAGGCTGCAAAGGCTGCCAATTCTCTATACTGGGCCAATGCGATACGAATTCCGCCACCCAGTTTTTTAATGATCTTGGTCTGGGCTGCGCCACCCACCCGTGATACCGAGATGCCTGGATTCATTGCTGGGCGAATACCCGCGTTAAATAAATCCGTTTCCAGAAAGATCTGCCCGTCTGTAATGGAAATAACATTGGTTGGCACGAAGGCAGAAACATCACCAGCCTGGGTTTCAATAATCGGCAACGCGGTTAATGACCCCGTCTTGCCCTTTACTTTGCCGTCTGTCATTTTTTCTACGTAGTTAGCGTTCACTCTTGCTGCACGCTCTAGAAGGCGGGAGTGTAAATAGAAAACGTCGCCTGGATAAGCCTCACGTCCAGGTGGCCGGCGAAGCAACAAGGAGATCTGTCTGTAGGCCCAGGCCTGCTTGGTCAGGTCATCATAAATAATCAGAGCATCTTCACCGCGGTCTCGATAATACTCGCCCATCGAGCAGCCTGAATAGGGGGCGATAAACTGCATGGATGCAGGGTTTGATGCGGTGGCAGCAACCACAGTGGTGTATTCCATCGCGCCATGCTCTTCCAGCTTGTTGACTACGTTAGCAACCGATGAGGCTTTTTGCCCGACGGCTACATAAACACATTTAATGCCCTTGCCTTTCTGGTTGATTATGGTGTCAATTGCCACGGCGGTTTTGCCCACCTGGCGGTCGCCAATAATCAGTTCCCGCTGGCCACGCCCGATAGGCGTCATGGCGTCGATGGATTTAAGCCCGGTTTGCACTGGTTGAGAAACGGATTGCCTGTCAATTACGCCTGGTGCCACTTTTTCAACAGCTGCAGTTAATTTTGCTTCAATCGGCCCCTTTCCATCAATTGGTTTGCCCAAGGCATCAACAACACGACCTTCAAGCTCTGGGCCTACCGGAACTTCCAGAATACGCTGGGTACACCGGCAGGTTTGCCCTTCTTTAAGGGAGAGGTAATCCCCCAAAACCACTGCACCAACGGAGTCGCGCTCGAGGTTCAAGGCCATTCCGTATAAGCCTCCCTCGAACTCGATCATTTCTCCGTACATCACCTCTGCCAGGCCATGGATGCGAATAATACCATCGGACACGCTAACAATAGTGCCTTCGTTCTTGGCTTGCACCGATGTATCGAGGCTATCGATACGTTGTTTTATGATTTCACTGATTTCTGCTGGATTCAGTTGTTGCATGCTTTTTTCCTTGTTCCTGACTGATTCAGGAATTCATTGATTCGGCCAGTTTGGACAGTTTTCCTCGGATGGAGTTATCTATAACAGTATCTCCCGCCCGAATTACTGCGCCGCCAATTAAATTCTGGTTAACACGGGTGGCCAATTTGATTTCCCGCTGTAATCGGATCTTAAGTGCCTGTGCTAATTTGTTTGAAACATCTAAACTGATTTCAAACGCCGTGGTAATTTCCACGTCAATTGATTTTTCCTGATTGGCCTTCAGGATTTCAAATAAAGTTGAAATTTCTGGCAACAAACTTAAGCGCTTGTTCTCGGCAAGCAAACGGATAAAATTCTGGCCCTTGTTATCAAGCTCGTCACCACAGATGCCTATTAATGACTCGGCTAATTGTTCTGCGGCCAGTGCTGGTGAAGATAAAATCGCTGCAACGGAGTCATGCGCCGAAACAGAGGCGGTAACCGCCAACATCTTCGACCAGCTCTCCAAGCTATTATCCACCACAGCCACTTCAAAGGCTGCTTTGGCATAGGGTCTTGCTAATGTAATCAATTCTGCCATTTTATGTTTTCGTCATTCTGGATTAAGCTGTCGATTAAAGCTCTGATGCCAGTTTGCTGAGCATTTCTTCATTTGCCGCCTGATCCACAGATGACTCCAGTATCTTCTCAGCACCAGCAATAGCTATCGCTGAGACCTGTTCTCGCAAAGCTTCCTTGGCCCGGTTCATCTCCTGCTCAATTTCAGCATTCGCCCCGGAAATAATACGCTGCCCTTCTTCCCTGGCCTGATCCTTCGCCTCGTCCACTATCTGAGTCCCGCGCTTATTCGCTTGATCAATAATGGTGGCTGCTTGCACCTTTACTTCTTTTAGCTGTTCGACAACTTTCGCCTGAGCCAGCTCAAGGTCTTTCTCACCACGGGCGGCGGCCTCCAGACCATCGGCTATTTTCTGCCTGCGGTCGTCGAGTATGTTGGTGAACAATGGCCAAACTTTGGATTGGCAAAACCACCAAAACACAAAGAAGGCTACTGACTGCCCAATAAAGGTTAAATTAAAATCCACGGCGATTTCTCCCGCTGTTCAATTTGATGAACTAGCCAGCTAGCGTAGCAAGGTAAGGGTTGGCAAAGGTAAACCACATACCAATACCAATACCAATCATGGTTACCGCATCAATCAAGCCGGCCACCAGAAACATGCTGGTTTGAAGCTTGGGAGCCAATTCCGGCTGCCGTGCTGAACCTTCCAGGAATTTGCCGCCAAGGATTCCAAACCCAATAGCGGTACCCAGTGCGCCCATTCCCAGTACAAGCAAAACGCCCAGTACCGTAAAAGACAATATCATTTCCATTTTCTTCTCCAGATTTTCTTCAGTCGATAGTAAAAAATTTAATGTTCGGCCGTTTCATGTGCTGCATTGAGATACACAATGGTTAACATCATGAACACAAATGCCTGCAGTGGTATCACCAAAAGATGAAATACCGCCCAAATAAAGTAAGCCGGTAATTGATATGCGCCAAGCAGTGATGCTATTAGCAGAAACAACAGCTCGCCCGCATATAAATTGCCAAACAGTCGTAATCCCAGCGAGATCGGCTTGGCGAACAGCGTTGGGACTTCAATTATAAGATTGAAAGGAAGCATCCACTTCCCAAAGGGATGAAACGCCAGTTCGCTGAGGAACCCACCAAGGCCTTTCCTTTTTATACTGTAGTAAAGAATCAGGGCAAATATGCTGATTGACATGCCCATGGTGATATTAACATCGGTAGTGGGCACAATTTTGAAGGACATGTGCTCAAGCCCGAATACGTGCTCTCCTACCAATGTGGCCAGCCCGGTGATCCAGTCTACTGGCACCAGGTCCATGGTGTTCATCAACAGCACCCAAACAAAAATTGTCAGAGCCAGAGGCCCTATCAGGGGGTTCTTGTAGTTGAACCCTTCACCAACTCGCGCATCAACGAATTCAAAAATGCTTTCTACAAAATTTTGTATCCCGCCGGGGGTGTCTGCTGTAGCCCGTTTGCCCACATATCGAAAGAACAAGAGAAACGCTGCACCAATAAAAACAGACCAGCCTAGAGTGTCTACATGAACTGCCCAAAAACCCATTTCAGCAGCTTCTTCGGGTGTATGTGCTATACCCCAATGTCCATCCACATGCTTCCCATACGTCAAATAAGACAGATGGTGCTGGATATATTCCTGAACGGTTTGACCCTCAGCGCTGTGTTCCGCTACTGCTAACTCTGCCATGGAAAGACTCTACGTTTTATTGCTTGATGGGCTGTATATGATAAGCCCTGACATCATCACCCCAATAAAATGGGCAATTACGAACCCAAGTATTAAGGCTATTTCATTCAAACTGGTAATAAGAGCAAAACTCAGGGCAAACAACACTAACGTGATGATAATTTTCCCTAGCTCGCCTTTCATAAAACTCTTGACGACTTTTTCCGCACTACGCGCCCCCTGATACCGGAACGCATGCAATGCAAAATAACTGTTTGGTAAAGCACTGATCAAACCGCCAAGCAACACAGAGTAAGCGGTAATTGTGCCTAAAAATATCAGAGAAACTACTGAAATAAAGAGCGTAATAGCCAATTGCGCTACGATCACTTTATAAACTGGTGGGGCCTTCAAATTTGACATTGTCACTTAGCAGCTGAATTCAGCCTAGCACCCCACCCGCACCTCTAATAAACGCCTTTTCATGTTATGGCGATCAAAAAGCATGCGCATTATAGGGAGTTTAAGGCGCCTAATCAACTGCGCCGGATCATCAATTTATGTGGGCGAGGATACCGTCTAGCTCGTCCAATGAGTTGTATTTTAGAATAAGCCTTCCTTTGCCCTTTGCTGTGTGCTGAATTAGTACCTTGGCGCCCAGTTTATCCGCTAGGTTTTCCTCAAGGTTCTTGATGTCAGGATCAATACCAGCGCTCTCTTTCTTGGTTCCACCGCCAGCAATCAATCGCCTTACCAGCGATTCTGTTTGGCGCACAGAGAGACCTCTTCCTGCAACAGTTTTAGCAGCTTCCGATTGCTGCATGTCTGGGAGTGACAATAAAGCCCTCGCATGGCCCATCTCCAGATCACCGTGTTCCAACATGCGGCGAACAATCAGGTTCAGGCCTATCAACCGTATTAAGTTGGTCACAGTAGCTCGGGACTTACCAACCGCATCAGCCACTTCCTGCTGGGTTAGCTCAAATTCGTCCTGCAACCTCTTCAGAGCCATGGCCTCCTCAATCGGGTTGAGGTCTTCCCGTTGAATGTTTTCGATGAGCGACATCGCGATTGCCGCCTCATCGCCCACCGGCTTGATAATGGCAGGAATGGTGTCCAGCCCGGCTATCTGGCTAGCTCGCCAACGCCGCTCACCAGCTATGATCTCGTATTTGTCAGATGTTATTGGACGAACCACAATTGGCTGCATAACGCCCTGGTTACGTATAGAGCTAGCCAACTTTTCCAGCGCATCTTCGCGCATGTCAGTTCTGGGCTGATATTTTCCGCGCTGAATCAGGTCGACAGGAATGTTTCTTAAATCTCCATCTCGGTCCTCATCGGTTGCGTTCGGCACGGGTCGTTCCTTTGGCTTTCCGAGCAGACTCGCCATCGTTTCATTGCCGCCGCTAGATAAGAGAGCATCCAGCCCCTTTCCTAGCTTTCTCTTTTCTGTCATACGAAGCACCTTGAATCAAATAGTGGCAGGTTTTTCACGCTACCCAGATGCCCTGGCTGCCGCCTCGTCATCTCGTCTTAATAGCTCGCCAGCTAGTGCCAAATAGGCTAAGGCCCCTCTGGACTGCCTGTCATATTTAATAACCGGCTGGCCAAAACTTGGGGCTTCAGCAAGTCTAACGTTTCTTGGCACTACCGTGCGGTAAACGATATCCCCAAAATGACTAAACAATTGCCCGTTAACTTCTGTTGTCAGCCTATTTCTCGGATCATACATGGTTCGCAATATGCCTTCGATTTTAAGCTTTGGATTCAGCTGATCTCGTATCGCAGCAATGGTTTCCATTAATGCTGAAAGCCCTTCCAGCGCATAATATTCACACTGCATAGGGATTAAAACGCCATCCGCTGCTACCAACGCGTTTACCGTCAGCATATTGAGTGATGGAGGGCAGTCTATAACGATAAAATCATAGCGCTCCCGCACCTGGTTAATGGTGTTTCGCAGACGCAGTTCCCGGCCCTCTACCTGCATCAATTCCACCTCGGCAGCAACCAGGTCACCGTTCGCTGGCAACAAATCATAGTCCGCGTTTTCAGGGTGAACCACAACGTCTTCAAACATAGCCGCGTTGGTGAGAATGTCATAAACAGAAGTGGTTAAATTTGATTTATTCAGCCCGCTACCCGTAGTGGCGTTGCCCTGAGGGTCCAAGTCAATCAACAGCACTTTTTTCTTAGTTACTTTGAGGGAGGCTGCCAGGTTTACTGAGGTTGTGGTTTTCCCTACTCCACCTTTTTGATTGGCTATTGCTAAAACTTTACTCACTGTATATATCCCAATCTTTGCTCTTCAGAATTTGATTTGAGGTTTACCTAAGTCGCGCTCCTAGTCTTTCTCGCGCATCACTTCTACTAAATGTCTCTGGGATTCACTGCCGGGAATTTCAAGCTTGACCACCTTCGTAACAATATAACCCGGAGGCAGGCTGTTAATTTCTTCCTGCGGGTAGTGCCCCTTCATCGCTAGCAGTTTACAGTCATAATCGAAAAACTGTTGTGATTTATTTACCACATCCTCAAGAGAGGAAAAAGCACGACACATCACCATATCAATTTGCCGGTTACTTTGAAAGTGCTCTATCCGACTATTTTCGATCGCCACGTTCTCCAGCCCTAAGGTCAGTTTAACCTGGAATAGAAAGCTGGTTTTCTTGCCATTACTGTCGACCAGAGTGAAGTGTTTATCTGGATATAAGACCGCTAGCGGTATACCCGGTAAGCCAGCTCCAGAGCCAATATCAACTAATGTAACACCGTGCAAATAGGGCCCCAATGCCAAGCTGTCCAGCAAATGTTTTGATACCATTTCCTGCTCAACTGTGATTCCCGAAAGATTAAAGCTGCCGTTCCACTTAATCAATAGCTGAAGGTAGGCTAACAATTGGTCGAGCTTTTCATCAGTGCACTGCAAGTCTAGTTGCCTGATACCAGCACTGAGTTCTGCTTTTAGATTATCAGTCACCTTCACAATTCCAGAGGATGACTCAAACAGCTGCTTTGGTTTTGCTAGCGCGGTTTTTTTTCAGATAGATAAGCAGTAGGGATATGGCGGCTGGCGTCATTCCTTGAATTCTGCTAGCCCGGCCAATATTTCCTGGCCTAACCTCTAGCAGCTTTTGCATCAGTTCGTTTGATAAACCATGGGTTTGTTGGTAGTCGAAGTCTTCGGGTATCTTAGTGCCTTCCTGTTTTTTGAGCTGTTCAATTTCAATTTCTTGTCGATCGATATACCCCTGGTATTTGATTTGAATTGCTACCTGGTTTCCAACAGCCTCAGCTTGCAAGCTTATATCTTTACCCTCGTTTGCAGCCATACAAAGCGATTTGTAATCCACTTTCGGTCGCGCCAACAAATCCGCCAGGCTATATTCGCGGGTAATCGGTTTTTCCAATAGCTGGTTAATATGCTCGGACTTTGCTGTGCCTGGCTGCACCCAGCTGCTTCGCAAACGGCTTAATTCCTGTTCTATTTTTGTTTGTTTTTCACAAAAATAACTCCATCTAGCCTCACCCACAATACCCAGGTCTCTGCCTATAGAGGTAAGCCGCAAATCAGCATTATCCTCTCGAAGCGACAAGCGGTATTCGGCCCTGCTGGTAAACATGCGATAAGGCTCATTGGTGCCAAGTGTTATCAAGTCATCGACCAGCACGCCGAGATAGGCCTGATCTCTTCGCGGGCACCAAGACTCTTTTCCACGGGCAGCCAAACCCGCATTCAATCCAGCTAGCAAACCTTGTGCCCCCGCTTCCTCATAACCTGTGGTGCCATTGATCTGGCCAGCAAAATACAAACCTTCTATGAATCGGGTCTCCAACGAATACTGCAAGTCTCTGGGATCAAAGAAATCGTACTCAATAGCATAACCCGGCCTGGTGATATGTGCTTTTTCAAAGCCTTTGATTTGCTGAACCATTGCCAGCTGCACGTCAAACGGCAAGCTTGTCGATATGCCATTGGGGTACAATTCGTTAGTTTCCAGTCCCTCAGGCTCAACAAATATTTGGTGTGAGGATTTATCAGCAAAGCGCATTACCTTGTCTTCTATCGACGGACAATAACGCGGTCCGGCACCTTCGATCGCACCAGTGTACATAGGGGACCGGTCTAACCCTTTCCGGATAATCTTATGGCAAGCTTCATTAGTGGAGGTAATGTGGCAGCTAACCTGCTTTGGGTGCTCAGAACCATTGCTTAGGAAGGACATAGGGGGTGTTGGCTTATCACCTTCTTGTATCTCCATAACCGAAAAATCTACCGTTCTTGCATCAATACGCGGAGGAGTCCCGGTTTTTAGCCTATCTACTCGAAATGGTAATTCCCGGAGCCTGGTAGCCAAAGCGATAGCCGGCGGATCGCCGGCTCTACCGCCATCACTGTTTTCCAAACCAATGTGAATCTTTCCCCCAAGAAAAGTACCCGTAGTAAGTACTACTCGCTCTGCGTTTATTCGCAGGCCCATCTGGGTAACCACCCCGCTTACTTTCCCGTTGTTAATAATCAGGTCATCTACTGCTTGCTGGAAAATATCCAGACAAGACTGGTGCTCCAGAATTTTACGGATTGCTGCTTTATACAGTACACGGTCCGCCTGAGCCCTGGTTGCTCTAACAGCGGCACCCTTACTCCTATTCAAAACCCGAAATTGAATCCCGGCTAGATCTACTGCCTGCGCCATAGCGCCACCCAACGCGTCTATTTCCTTTACCAGATGACTTTTGCCAATTCCTCCAATTGCTGGATTACAAGACATCTGGCCAAGGGTTTCTATGGAATGGGTAACCAACAGCGTGCGCACACCCTGGCGCGCAGAGGCCAAGGCCGCCTCGGTGCCAGCATGGCCACCACCAACCACGATCACTTCATATTTGCTCGTTTGTTCCATAACTTAATCAACTGTGCCTGATAGCAAGGGCTGGCAAGTATACGCCCTTACTACTTTAAAAAAAACGTTATAAACAAGTACATAATTATTAATTATTAATTAATATATTATATATAGTAGTTATGTCTTAATCTTATTATTAATAGTAACAGTATTTTCTGTGGAAAATCCGATATTTATCTAATTAATCAAAGTGTTAATGGAATGACAAAGTTATTGATAAGCTATTAAGTAACGGCTCGTAACAGGTTTACTTGTTGTTGAAAAGAAACACACCCTTCCCTTAGAAAAAAAGATAGTTTGATTAATACAGTACTTATCAAGTAAATTCCACGGGTTACCAACAGGGTCACTTACCAACGCAAAAGCTGGAAAATATTTCCCCCAATAAATCATCACTGGTAAATTCCCCTGTAATATTCCCCAGGGCTCTTTGAGATAACCGTAAATCTTCAGCAACCAGCTCAATAGCGCCTTGTCCTTCCAATTGTTGCAGTGCTGAATTTAGAAAGGATCTGGTTTCTGTTAAAGCATCGAGGTGTCTGCGGCGCGCACTAAATACGCCCTCCTCTGTTGAGTTAAAGCCTACGACTTCCTTTAAGTGCTCTATCAACAAATTCATACCGAGTTTTTTTTGAGCAGAAAGGTGAATCAATGACAAGGAGTAATTTTCTATCAATACAGTATCTATAGTCGGGGGGTGGTTTTCCAACAGATCTATTTTGCTAATTACGACAGTTGTCTTGCTCAAAACATTTGCACTTAATTCATTATTAACCGACAGAATTCTAAGATGATCGGCTAATTCATCCTGTTCTTTTTTGTAATCGACCCCATCCACTAGCAAGAGGATTTGGTCGGCTTGTCCGATAGCAATAAGCGCCCGCTTAACGCCCTCTTGTTCGACCAGATCATCACTTTTCCTCAAGCCCGCGGTATCCACAATATGTACAGGCAACCCGTCGATTTGTATTTCCTCTACCAGAGTGTCCCTCGTGGTACCAGGAATATCAGTAACGATCGCACCTTCGCGCCCAGACAGCGTATTTAATAAACTGGATTTGCCTGCGTTTGGCTTGCCCGCAATAACCACACTCATGCCCTCTTTAAGCAGTGCGCCTTGCTGGGCTTGGGAGAAAAGGGCGTTAATTTGGAAGACAAGTGCTGTCAACTTATCCCTGACTTTAGCATTAGCGATAAAGTCGATATCTTCTTCAGAAAAATCTATGGAGGCTTCTATCAAAACTCGACACTTGGTAATACCTGCGACTATTTCTTCGACTAATTTTGAAAACTCACCCTGCAATGTGCGTAATGCCGACCTGGCTGCCTGCCCAGAGCATGCATCAATAATATCTGCGACGGCTTCTGCTTGAAGCAAATCCATTTTGTTATTTAAAAAAGACCGCTCGGAAAATTCGCCAGGTCTTGCCAACCTAGCTCCAAGCTCTATAAGCCTATTTAGCAAGCCGTTGAGTAAAAAATTCCCACCATGCCCCTGGAGCTCAAGCACGTCTTCTCCGGTATATGAATGGGGGGCATTAAAGAAGAGGGCTAACCCGGTATCAAGCGAGGCCCCATTGCTGTCCATGAAGCTTCCAAACTGAACCTGTTTATGTTGGGGAATAACACCAAGCACTTTTCCTGCAATCGCCCGGCAGCCTGGTCCAGATACTCGAATAATACCTACGCCACTTCGACCTGGAGGGGTGGCAATAGCGCAAATTGTATCCGTATCGATTTGAGGCATTCTAGGACTATTACACTAAGAGTTAGTTGCTTTTACCTGTCTCATAAGCTGCTTCTACTTTGCGGGTAATATACCATTGCTGAATTATTCCTAAGGCGCTGTTGGTAAGCCAATATAAAACCAAACCGGCTGGGAACCAAAGGAAAAACATAGTCATCATCACCGGCATGAATTTCATTACCTTTGCTTGCATAGGATCGGCGGGAGCGGGGCTCAGACTTGTTTGCAGATACATGGTTGCGCCCATCAAGAGCGGCAATACAAAGAAGGGGTCCCTAACGGACAGGTCTTGTAGCCACAGGAAAAAAGGGGCTTGTCTTAGCTCTACACTTTCGAGCAACACCCAATAAAGTGCGATAAAAACTGGCATCTGTACGAGCATTGGCAAACAGCCACCGAAAGGGTTTAGCTTTTCTTTTTTATATAAATCCATTGTTGCTTTTTGCAGTTTCATTTTGTCATCGGCATAGCTTTCTTTTAGCTGTTGTATTTTTGGCATCAACCGGCGCATTCCAGCCATAGAGCGGTACTGTGTTTCGGACAGCTTATAAAAAACCCCTTTAACACAGAACGTTAATAGAATGATGGATATGCCAAAGTTACTGACAACCGAATTGATTCGAGTTAACAGCCAGTAAATGGGCGAGGCAAGAAACCAGAGAAAGCTATAGTCAATGGTCAAATCAAGGTTTGGAGAGATGTCTGCCAATATGTACTGGTTTTTAGGACCCGCATAATATTGTACGGCGTGCGAAGCTGTTGAGTTGGGTTCCACAACAATGGCACTGCCAGTAAATCCACCAATGTATTGCCCTGCTGAATTACTTCGAGTAGAAAGCTGATTGACAGTCTCGGCGTTTGGTATCCACGCGGTGATAAAATAGTGTTGGCTGAAACCTATCCAACCGCCAGCCATCTCTGTAGATTCAGTACCATCATCGATATCGTCGAATTGATATTCTACATAGGGGTCATCACCTGATGTTGTTACAAAACCAAGATAAGTACGACTGTAGCCACCAGCGCTGCCTGGATCATCAAAGCTGTCTCGCTTAATTTGGCCAAATGCGTTTGCTTGCCAAACCTCATTGGAATTGTTTTCAATCTCAAAGCTAATATCTATCAGGTAGCTATCGCGATGGAAAGTAAATTGCTTCGTAATTGCAACACCATTGGGAGCCCGGGTGGTCAAATTAACCGTCAAGGAATTGTTGTTAGCACCCAATCGGTATTCTTCAGCCTCTGATTGATAGATGGCCCGGCCGACGTTGTCGATACCATTGCGACCAATTAGTCCGCTTTGGGCAACATAGCTGTTGGCAATGGTTGTCTCTAGAATAACAAAGGGGTCGTCTGCGACATCGATTTGCTTACGATATTGAGGTAGTGCGAGGTAGACAATATCGCCACCTCTTAAATCGATACTCAATGACAAGGTATCTGTTGTTACTTTAACTAAGCTTGGAGGAGCGCTTTGATTGTTTGGTTCTGTTGTGGAGCGGATCAGATCGGTAGGGCTGGCCTGAACATCAGGTTGCGGCACCTGAGTCGGGATATCTGAAATCGTAGGTGTGTCGTTATTGTCAGCAACATCGCTGAGGTTCGTGTTTGCGGCAGGTGTGGCATTAACAACAGGGGGGTAATCTTCTTGCCAGGCCAGGAGCATCAAATAAGTAATGACGGCTAAAGAGGTATAAAGTATGAAACGAGTGTAATTCATGTTGTTCTACTAATCTGTAGGTTGGCTGAGGTTATTTTTGGAGCCGGGGACAGGGTCGTATCCACCATCATTTAGTGGGTGACACCTGCAAACTCTTTGCAAGCCAAGGTATGCGCCTTTCATCGAGCCGTGTATTTCAACAGCTTCTTTTGTGTATTCTGAGCAGGTGGGATAGAAACGACATCGGTTACCAATCAATAGCCTTAAAGTTGATTGATATATAGAGATTAATCGAATTATCAGCTTGTCCATTATCTATTTGGCCTGCTAGTCAAAACTAGTCGCGAGTGAATAATTAAGAGCCCGCCTTCTTACCCAAATCGGCCCAAAGAAACTGTACTCTCTCAAAAATTCGGCCATTGCTCAAATTGCCAGCACCATCACGGGCCAAAACAATAAGATCAAGCCCTGTAATAAGCGCTCTGCTATGGCGGAAAGAATCCCTTACCTGTCGTTTTATCCGATTTCTGTGCACTGCTTTGGCGACATTTTTTTTGGCAACGATTAACCCGAGCCTGGGGTAGGTTTCTGTATTGCGAATTGCCAAAATCAGGAAAGATCGACAAGAAACCTTAAATTGAACATTGTCAAAAACGGTCTTATAGTCGACTGCTTTTAATAGCCGGTGCTTGTAAGGAAAGCCAGTTTCGGACACGTGCTATTCCTGTTTTACCATTTTCTAAAAGAAAAGCAGCAGTTAAGCAGATAGCTTGGCACGGCCTCTGGCGCGTCGTCTTTTTATAACTGCCCGGCCGCCCTTAGTAGCCATTCGGGCTCTAAAGCCGTGTGTACGGGCACGTTTGAGTACACTAGGTTGAAATGTTCTTTTCATATCAGTATTTCCGGTTTCACGAGAGTAAACCGATTTAAAACGGTTTTAAAAAAGAGCGCGAATTCTAGAGGTTTTGGCTTGAACATGCAATGAAATCTGGCCTTCATTGGTGGTTTAATTTCACTCATCTGTCAATACTATGGTCTATTGGTTGAAGTCTAAGTTGTTCTAGGTTTAATCACAGCTTACCCACAGGAAGTTAATTAACACTCGGTTGAGATAATCAATTAAAGCAATTTATTTTTGCCCGATGTTTTTCAGCGTAAACAGCGTAACACGTTGAAAATACAAGTGAAAAAAGTTGCTGAAAAACCCTTTTATTTGCTTTGCTGGCGGTGGATAACTGTTGGTTGTATGGGTAGAATAAATCAAAAATTAATAGCTTTTTTCTACGGGGTCAGGGTTAAAGTGGTAACAGTAATTTGGCAAAGGTGTATGGACGGCTTAAAAGCTGAACTCCCTACCCAACAATATAACACTTGGATCCGGCCGCTTTACATTGAGCCAGTTGGTGGCGGGATAAGAATACTGGCACCTAACCGTTTCGTTATGGATTGGGTAAAAGAAAAGTTTTTGTTTCGTATAGAAGAGCTTTGCGCTGCAGATAGTCAAGATGAAATGGAAATTGTGCTAGCGGTGGCCGCGCCACAGCCACGGAAGGCACAAAGCAATCAATTGCCAAGCGTGCCAAGGCCAGCTATGAGCCAGAGCAGTGTAATTCCAAAGACAAGGCCTTACCTTCCCCCAAATACTATAAACCAACTGGTCAGCGGCAGCGGCGGGGCTAGCGCTGTTGCCGGGTCCAGGTTTTCTGAGCACGGCAACCGCAACGTGGATGTCATTGTGGAGGGGAAATTGAGGCATCGGGGAGCTCTAAATAATCGAAATACCTTCGATAATTTTATTGAAGGCAAATCAAACCAACTCGCAAAGGCGGCAGCAATGCAGGTTGCCGAAAACCCTGGATATGCCTATAACCCTCTGTTCATATATGGTGGGGTCGGTTTAGGTAAGACACATTTGATGCACGCTATTGGTAACTATATGGTTGCGAAGAAGCCCAAAGCCAAGGTTGTGTATCTTCATTCCGAAACATTCGTAGCGACAATGGTTACTGCGCTCCAGTTAAACGCGATAAATGAATTTAAGCGTTACTACCGGTCCGTGGACGCGTTGCTTATTGATGATATTCAGTTTTTTGCCGGAAAAGAGCGATCACAGGAAGAGTTTTTCCATACCTTTAATGCATTGCTTGAAGGGGGCCACCAAATAATACTTACGTGTGATCGATACCATAAGGAAATTAATGGCCTTGAGGAAAGGCTAAAGTCGCGTTTTGGCTGGGGGTTAACAGTTGCGGTTGAGCCGCCAGAATTGGAGACAAGGGCAGCAATTCTTATGAATAAAGCGGCGTTGAGCAATGTCGAGCTACCGAATGAAGCGGCGATGTTTATCGCACAAAGGCTACGGTCTAATGTCAGAGAGCTAGAAGGGGCGCTGAAGAGGGTGATAGCGCACGCTAACTTTAAAGGAGAGCGAATTGATCTCGAGTTAATCAAGGAAGCCCTAAGAGATTTATTTGCTTTACAGGACAAACTGGTCACGATCGATAATATTCAGCGCTCAGTGGCAGAGTACTACAAAATAAAAATGGCAGATATGTTGTCAAAAAGACGAAATCGATCAATTGCACGACCCAGGCAAGTTGCTATGAGCCTGTCAAAAGAGCTAACAAATCACAGTTTGCCGGAAATCGGGGATGCTTTTGGAGGCCGGGACCACACGACAGTGATCCATGCTTGTAAACAAGTTGGCAAGTTGCGCCACTCGTCAGTTGATATTCAAGAGGACTATAACAACTTGCTTCGGTCTCTTTCGAGCTAACCCGTAACATGTTGATATATAAAGGAAGTAAGAATAAATGCAATTTGAGATAGCGCGTGACGCGCTGATTAGGCCGCTGCAATTGGTAAGCGGGGTGGTTGAAAGACGCCAAACTCTGCCCATTTTGTCAAATGTATTGTTGGCGCTAGATGACAATGGCTTGTCACTAACAGGAACAGATCTGGAAGTAGAGCTAATTGGTAGGGTGAATCCTGCTAGCGGTGGTCAATCGGGAGAAATTACGGTCCCAGCGCGAAAACTCGTTGATATCTGTAAATCGCTGGCGGATGACGCGCTCCTGAAATTTTCCTTAGCTGAGAAAAAACTTACTGTAAGGGCGGGAAGAAGTAGGTTTACACTTACTACCTTGCCAGCTAGCGAATTCCCTAATGTTGAAGAAGAGCCTGATACATTTTCACTGACCATTTCACGTTCCAAGCTCAAGGAACTGCTAGATAGCACCAGTTTTGCGATGGCGCAGCAAGATGTGCGTTATTACTTAAATGGGATGCTATTTGAAGTGGCGGGAGATTATCTTAAAGTGGTTGCCACGGATGGGCATAGATTGGCAATGCATACAGTGAGCCTGGAAAACCCAGTCGATCAGATTCATCAGCTAATATTGCCGCGCAAGGGCATTATTGAGCTATCCCGCTTGATTTCCGACGGGGAGGGAGATATTACACTGACTTTTGGGAACAACCACATTAGAGCAGTAATGCCAGATTTTACCTTTACGTCAAAACTTGTAGATGGCAAATTCCCGGATTACAACAGAGTGTTGCCCAAAGGTGGTGATAAAGTCGTGTTGGGCGATTGCCAGGAATTACGTCAGGCGTTCTCAAGGGCCGCAATCCTGTCTAATGAGAAATATCGGGGTGTAAGGGTGATGCTTTCTGCCGACGAACTTAAGATATTGGCAAATAATCCGGAACAGGAAGAGGCAGAAGAGGTAATTGCCTTGGAATACCGGGGCGATAGCCTGGAAATGGGGTTTAATGTAAGCTACTTAATTGAAGTTCTATCTGTATTATCTAGCGAAAAAGTAAAGATCACTTTATCGGATCCAGGTAGTAGTGCTCTAATAGAAGAAGCACAGGGAAATGATGCGGTGTATGTAGTTATGCCTATGCGCTTGTAGAGTGTTATTTGCCCCAAAACAATCTTGCCCGTTGAATAACTACACATGAGTGTGATCAAGAAGCTCAGTATTTCTGCAGTCAGAAATATTACTGATGTTAGCATCCAGCCGTCTTCTCAAGTAAATCTATTGTATGGCAGTAACGGGAGTGGGAAAACCAGTATTTTGGAGTCTATCCATATGCTGTCTACGGGAAGATCATTCAGAAGTGTAAAAATTGATCCGCTGATTCAATATGGCGCCGAGTCGTCGACTCTGTATATGGAGTTGTCTGATGGACGGCAAGTGGGGTTAAGCCGCAGCCGAGGGAAAGGACATGTTTTAAAACTTCAGGGTTTGAAGCAAAATAATTGGGAGGAAGTTGCCAGATTATTGCCTGTGCAGGTATTGGACTCCACTGCTTTTTTATTGCTGGAGGGCAGCCCTAGAGCAAGGCGACAGTTTTTGGATTGGGGGGTGTTCCACGTGGAACCGTCATTTGTTGCTTATTGGAGGAATAGTCGAAAATGCCTGGCGAACCGGAATTTATTGCTAAAAAGCCAAAGGCTTGATGGAGAGCAACTAGCGGCATGGGATACAGAACTTTGCATTTATGCAAATCTAGTTGACCTGGCTAGAAAGGAGTACTTCGAAGCGTTTGCCCCTGTGCTACAAGAAACTCTCAATAGTTTAACCGGTGGAAGTGGTCTAGGCCTAACAGTATGCTATTACAGGGGTTGGCCGGAAAACGACCCTTTGGAGCAAGTGTTGACTGACTCCCTGGCGAGCGACCGAAAATATGGAGTTTCCCAGTGCGGTCCTCATCGTGCTGATATTCGTATTAAAATAAGAAAATCTAACGCGGTAGAGCTCCTTTCTCGGGGTCAACAAAAAATAGCAGTGTGCGCTATGAAAATTGCGCAAGGGATTTTATTGTCGAAGGCGGCGGAAAGTCGCTGTGTTTTCCTGGTAGATGACCTTCCAGCCGAACTGGATAGCAAGAACAGGAAAGGAGTCTTTAGTGCTATCTACGACCTGGGGGGGCAAGTGTTTCTAACCAGTGTAGACCAGCAAGATTACTGGGGAGCCGAAGGCAAAACAGCCACGTTCCACGTGGAACATGGTACAATCTCTGCATTAAGCGACTAGCCGAACAGTTGTATACCGGTAGCGAAGATTTAGGTTTTGGAGATCGAAATGGGCGAAGGCGAAGAACTAGGGTCAGAATCAGAATATAACTCCGATAGCATCAAGGTGTTAAAAGGATTGGATGCGGTCCGTAAACGACCCGGAATGTATATCGGTGACACTGATGACGGAACTGGGTTACACCACATGGTATTTGAACTTGTAGACAATTCCATCGATGAGGCGCTAGCGGGCCATTGTGACGAAATTCAAGTAATAATACATGTAGGAGAAACCGTAACTGTGCTGGATAACGGCAGGGGGATTCCCACAGAAATGCATGATGAAGGCGTATCTGCAGCCGAAGTCATTATGACTGTGCTTCATGCTGGAGGAAAGTTCGACGACAACAGCTATAAAGTATCTGGTGGTCTACATGGCGTGGGGGTATCGGTTGTAAATGCATTATCAAGTGAGCTGAAATTAACAATACGCCGGAGCAATAACGTCTATGAGCAGTATTACCATGACGGTGTTCCCCAGGCACCTCTGGCTATAGTTGGCGAAACAAACTCAACCGGAACTGAATGTCATTTCAGCCCATCACCGAAAACATTTAATAATATTGAATTTCACTACGAAATTCTTGCAAAGAAGCTTCGGGAATTGGCATTTCTTAATGCCGGTGTGGCCATCAGACTTATCGATGAGCGCAGTGGTGGTAAGGAGCAGCTTTTCAAATACGAGGGTGGGCTCAAGGCATTTGTCGACTATCTCAACAAAAACAAAGCACCTTTAAATAAGATGTTTTATTTTGTTTCCGAACGCCGTGATGACGGGATGACCGTAGAGGTTGCTTTGCAGTGGAATGACTCCTATCAGGAGAGCATTTTCCCTTACACCAACAACATTCCTCAGCGAGACGGCGGAACACACTTGGCGGGTTTTCGCGGCGCATTAACTCGCGTATTGAAAGGGTATATAGACAAAGAGCTGGCAAATAAAAAGAGTAAGGAAGTGGTTACTAGCGGAGATGACGCTAGAGAAGGGCTCACGGCTATAATTTCTGTAAAGGTGCCGGACCCAAAATTTTCGTCACAGACTAAAGACAAACTCGTATCGTCTGAGGTAAAAGCTGTGGTTGAGCAAGAAATGGCAGCTCATTTAAATGATTACCTAATGGAAAACCCGCAAGACGCGAAGCTAATTGTTGGAAAGATGCTTGATGCGGCTAGAGCAAGAGAAGCAGCTCGCAAAGCACGAGAAATGACACGCAGAAAAGGGGCTCTAGATATCGCGGGGCTGCCAGGAAAATTGGCTGATTGTCAGGAGAAAGATCCTGCTCTGTCCGAGATTTACGTAGTGGAGGGCGATTCCGCTGGGGGATCTGCAAAGCAAGGCAGAAATCGTAAGAACCAAGCCATTTTGCCTCTAAAAGGTAAAATATTAAACGTGGAAAAAGCCCGATTTGATAAAATGCTGAGCTCAGCCGAAATTGGCACCCTAATCAAGGCTCTTGGGTGTGGTATTGGTAATGAGGAATTTGATCCCAATAATTTACGATACCATAGTATCATTATTATGACCGATGCGGATGTCGACGGTTCCCATATTCGAACGCTGTTACTGACTTTCTTTTTCCGCCAAATGCGAGACCTGGTTGACCGGGGGCATATTTTTATTGCACAACCTCCTCTATATAAGATTAGAAAAGGCAAGCAGGAACGCTATTTGAAAGATGATCACGAGCTGGCGGGTTACCAAACCCAAATAGCGCTGGAGGGAGCTAGTTTATGTGTGAATGCAGACGCCCCAGGAATTGCCGACGATTCGCTCGAGTCACTTGTACAGCAGTACAATGATGCCCATTCAATTATTGGAAGACTGGCCGGGCTTTATCCGACAGAAATACTTGAATCAATGGTCTTTGCTCCACCACTCGATGAGGCAGAACTCGAATCAAAGAGCAAGATGGAAACTTGGGTAAAAGAGTTGAGCGACCAATTGGCAGCACACAACCCGAGTGTGAGTACCAACTACGATATGCAAGTTAGGGAAGATCCGGAACGGCATATTTACTTACCAGTTGTCAAAACGAACTTCCACGGACTGGAAAGAGAATTCATTTTTAGCAGGGACTTTTTCCACTCAGGCGAATACCGAGCTATCGCTGAGTTAGGTAAGACACTGGATGGGCTAATCGAAGAAGGTGCTTACGTGAAGCGAGGGGAGCGGCAACAGGAAATCTCAAGTTTCGCCGAAGCCATTGAATGGCTCACCAACGATGCCATGAAAGGGCACTATCTGCAGCGTTATAAAGGCCTAGGTGAAATGAATCCTGATCAACTTTGGGATACAACCATGAACCCGGAAACCCGTAGAATGTTGCAGGTAACAATTGACGATGCAATTGGTGCTGACCAACTTTTCACAACGTTAATGGGTGACCAGGTAGACCCTAGAAGAGAATTTATCGAGGCGAACGCTCTGGCAGTAGACAACCTAGATATTTAGGGCATATTCGACACTTGTAGCCGTATCCAATCCTCAATATCTTCAGTAACTTGTGTAGCAGATTTGTCTTTCGTATTAACAAGCTTACCAATAATAACTGTTATAGTCCCCGGGTATTTTAGAAATTTGCGGGCCGGCCAACAGTAACCTGCATTATGTGCAATGGGTAATATAGGTGCTTCAGCCGCGATGGCTAATTTCGCCCCCCCCCGGGAAAATCGCTTCACGCTTCCGTGGCCCATACGCGTGCCTTCCGGGAATACAATTATTGAAGAGCCACCCTTGAACCGGGCAACTCCCTGTATAAGCAAAGACTTGCTAGCTTCTCTGGGGTTGCTACGATCTATAGCAATGGGTTTTTGTAGACGCATTGCCCAGCCCCAAAGAGGGATCTTCATAAGCTCTTTCTTCAATATGGGGGATACTGGAAAAACCAGAGGGTAGAGGAAAATCGTTTCCCAGGCGCTTTGGTGATTAGAAAAAATGACCACAGGCCCGCTAGGCACATTATCCATTCCGACTACTTGGTATTTAACGCCGCAGGTAAGGCGTAGCCAGTTTACGATAAAACCGCACCAGGTTGACGCGAATCGATAGCGACCTCGTTGTGAAAGCAAAGGGAAAGACAAGATGAACGACGAAGCAATTACTAATGTGCCCAAATAATAACCAAGGTAAAACACAGTAGAACGGATAACCAATACGGCTAGTTTAATCATGTTTGTGACAACAGTAATGGCTTGGCCGCTGCTAGATTCTCAAAAACACGAAGCGCAGGCAATTTCTCAGGATCGATTTGTTGTAAGGTCTCAAGCCCCTTGCCGGTTTTGACCAAAACAGGAGTGCAGCCAAACGCTTCAGCGGCCTGAATATCTTTAAGGCTGTCACCAACAAAATAAGACCCTTTCAAAGAGCAACTGAACTCGTGCTCAATTTGATCCAACAAGCCGGTTTTTGGTTTACGGCAAGAACAACCATCTTCGGGTAGATGAGGGCAATAAAAAATACCATCCACTTTGCCACCAAGATCCTCAACCATGTAACGAAGCTTGTGATGAATTTTTGCCAGATCATATTCATCAAATAGACCTCTTCCCAGGCCGGACTGATTGGTTGCGACAACAATCTTGAAGCCCGCACTGCTGAGTTGGGCGAGGGTCTCAATACTGCCTTCGATCGGGTTCCACTCGTCTGCGGATTTTATATAATCATCAGAGTCAACATTCAACACACCATCTCGATCGAGAATAATAATTTTCAATGTTATGTCCATTAGGGGGAATAATAGTGTCTAAAGATTGTTGTATCAAATCAAGAGCGACACAGGTAAGAAATATCCGCCACCTTCAGGAAGAGACCTCTTAGTTTCCTCAGAAGGGCAATTCGGTTTGCGCGTAGAGCATCATCGTCACTCATTACTAATACCGAATCGAAAAAAGAATCCACATCATCTTTAAGCAG
>Ga0302137_1000136_pt1 | contig 28585 bp, 16 predicted proteins | sample CBN3_SCM_MG_FD_203127 | JGI IMG/M metagenome (GOLD analysis project Ga0302137, IMG submission 203127) | Marine microbial communities from Western Arctic Ocean, Canada - CBN3_SCM | ecosystem: Environmental > Aquatic > Marine > Oceanic | place: Canada: Western Arctic Ocean | collected 2017-09-15 | reverse complement strand
CATTAATTTCACGTACACGTTCATTTCTAAGCTTCATCACCCCTTGAACAAACCGAATATAACTGGTTAAACAATCGTATTCGGTTTCATATTGGATGTTTAGATATTTACGAATACCAATCACTTCGGAGCGATCCCTCACATTTTCTTTCGCCTCCGCGCTTTCAAAATCAACTAGTTCTCCATCATATAAACGAATTAGTCCACCATCATATATGGACGAAATTTGACCATTCAGTTGCGCGACTTCTGATAGTAGTTTATCTTTATTCTCTTTAGTCGTTTCTAGACCGCGCTTTGTAGTCTCCAAATCTGTATTGAGACCATCATTTTTGTTTTTCAAGTCTTTCACTACTTCGCTCGCCTGCTCAATATTCGAAAGTTTAGAGTTGATATTATTTTGCAATGAATCTCTTGCCAAAGTGGTTGACTGAAGTCTATCCGTATTTTCTCGTTGTAATTTTTGTAAACGTTTTTTCTCTTTCGTAAAAGATACAAAATTCGCAGAAATCGTTGTTAATAACTTATCTTGTTTAATCACATCGTCAGTGGATTTTAAAGTCGCGGCAAAACCAGCCTTAACCATCCTTTGGTAAATAAGAAGTTCGCTCTTTCTTATTTTTCTGGCGTCCCTTTTCTTTTCTACAACGTCTTCTATATAAGTCGATCTTTTATAGCGGGCCTGATCAGCAAGGACCTCATCCTTTTCTGATTTTACATCCTTTTCTGGTTTTACACTTGGATCTCTGGTATAATACGGCTGCCAAGTCTTAACACCCTCAATATCAATATATAACAAATTTCCAATATGGTCATAAGGCAAATTAGGCTCCATATTCACGTTTATATTCATGTGCCGCATCCAAACGCCCATAAATCGTTTCCTATTACACCCGTCTTTGCAGTACGGTGCGAAACTACCACTGGCGTCTAGCTCACTTTGGCCAAAAAACTTTAAAATTGCATTTATACCACCCATAATTGTTTCGGCGCTCATGCCCATCATATAGTATGAAACGTGTAGCATGGTGTATTTACTAGACAGTCTAAATACAATTTGGCCCAAACTAATTTCAGGATCCACTGGCGGTCCTTTCGGCTTCTTTTCTTTTGTGGAGCCAATGAAGGTGTTCCATATCCCAGAACCTATTCTAGAGATCCCATCTGTTGCAGCGTTCCATGCGCTCGATGCCAAATCAAGACTGGCGAGAAATTTTTGGGCGACGGAGCCCATTTTAGACTTATCATACTCTGGCAATTCTGCAAAAGGCGAATAGTCTGAAAGAAATGACAATCTTGCCAGTGTATATTGTTTATCATTCAAATCTGGCAATTGATCCATATATTTGCGGAGTTCCCTTCTTCTTTTCATAAACATAGGCGTAGACTCCGGCAAGGGCGTAAATTTGCCACTATTGAGATCTTTATACCGTTGATCAGATTCTTCCGCTAAACGCTTGTCGTTTTGTGCTTTCCTTAATTCCCTTTCGGCAATCTTAGGATCTTTTTTCAGACCAAGATTCGTAGAAATAGACGAAAGTTTATCTTTGGTCTTCATTTTAAGAGCATTTACACTCATTGAATCATGTGGGTCACTCTTTATATCATAGATAGATTTTGGAGCCTTATCTAGTGGGATATCTGTTTTCCCATACCAAGTATTTGCAGTATCTTCATCTTCAAACTTTTTTTCTTCATCGTTGTCCATTGATGTAAAGAATAACGGAATATCTTCAGATCTTTGACATTCTTTATCCTCAAATTTGCCAAAAAGAGCATTAATTATCGTCATAGGAATACGACAATGCACATTTAAACTTTGAGCCGCAGACGCTACTGTGGATAGATCTTTAATTTTATTCGCCGTGTCCCACACACCTTTGCTATTTTTATATATACGATATGCTTTATTGGCCTTAACGGCCGCCTGTCCAACTCGACCGGTCTGATCGCCCAACATATCCTCGTTATGCTTTATTTGGTCCGACCAGCCAGCAGCTTCACTTGTTTCAATTGTTTTAGCTGCTGACTCGAAATGATTTGCTGTTTTGTCCAAATATGTAGGATCACTTCTAAGTTCTGCCAACATACGACTCTCCTTTATCTTTATTGACGTTTTATCTATTTTTTTTTGGAAAAAACATGTTTGGAACCCGGGTATAAATGAAATTAAAAATCGTATCATATTGTCCAAGACAAAAGCGGAACCAGGTCTGTTAGCGATACCAGCATTCTTACACGTGAAAAACAACGTGGGTACCATCAACAATTCTTTTGTAGGAGGCTTATTATCCAACAAATTTTGATATATACTGTCCAATCTTTTACCATATGCCTTGATATACAAAAGCTCTTTATCCAACATTTCAATCATGTCCAAATCTTCCATTAAATCTTTCATTAGGCTTTTAAGGGTTTCAAGGGCCGCATCCGCATCTTCGTCAATTTCGGCCAATTGGTCTTCCAGTTCGACTAATAATTTGCGATCGGCTGCCTCGCGCTGTTCCAAATCTTTTAATTTAGACTCTATAGCTTTTACTTTTCCTTGTGCTTCAGCAAACTCTTTATTAGCATTTTCTATGTTAAGCGCAAGCTCATTGATTGTCGCTTCGATCTCTTTTTTATGCTCCTCCTTTACAGTCTCAAGTTGCACTTTCAGCACTTGTTTTGTTTTCTTCTGTTTAGTTAGCTGTTTGGCAACAGATCTAACGGTTGTTTGTAAGAGTGTCACGTTCTTTGTGATTTCATCGCGTTCATTTTTAATTTCTGTTATTGATTTAGAGACCTCACCCTTGCGAGTTTGTATTTCTACACGTTTAGCAAGTTTTTCAACATCTGTAGTTGTGATATTATTGACGGGTGGTTGGGCGGGACCTGCGGTAGGAGAGTCAGCCAGACACTCTTCCAGTTTTACCTTATTATCCACTAAGACTTTTCTTACGACACGTCTCTTCTCCCTAAATTCCTTTTCTTTAATCTTGTCTTTCGATTGACCAATATTAATCTGTACCAATGTGTCTTTTAATGCGTTCAATTCTTCCAATTCTTTTTTTGTCAGTAACTTTTTATAACGATCTAACGTGCGTTTGCCTTCAATGGAATTAAATATACGAAAAACCGCATCCATAGCAAACTCTGTCCATTGCTCTCTTTGTTTTGCATGTAAGCGCTGTTGTTTTATATAGTTTTTTTGGTAGGCTTCTATAGTATTCGAGGTCTCTTTTGCCAAAATAAGGTGTGGATGGGTTTCAAGTTTAACGAGTAGGTCATGTGCCGTTTTTTCGGTTTGTTTTTCTACTTTGGTCTTAGTCTCATTTGGAACAATCGAAAAATCAGAGTCGATTGTTGCCATGGTTACTGATGGCAGCAATGCTTTAGGCTTCTTTTCGTCTATGGCTACAGTAACATTTCTTATAGATTGACGCTGCTCTTCTCTTTTGTGACGATAATATTCATAATCGGAGTCAGAGTCTGAAGATTCAAAATCGGATTCATTAGTTGAGTCGGAATCTGATAACTCTATAGAGTCATCAGATTCTGATTCTGACTCTGATGACATTATATAAAAATAATTAATATCATTAAATACGTATTTTATTTAAAATTTTAGACTAGTACCTGTTTTTAGACCAACACCAACTCTAGTGCGTAATAATTTTTTTCCAATTTTCCTACTTTCCATAAAATTATCTTTTTTGCTTATAAAACGAGCCGTCTGTGCTCCCAAAGAACCTTCGTCAGACGGGTCCTCGACTAGAAGACCTTTTTTGCTTATAACATTATCCGTCTGTGCTCCCGAAAAAACTTTGCCAGACAGGTCATTGTCTTTGGATATCTGCCTAGCCGATTTGATGTCTTTTGAGTTGTAGCCGGATTCAGATTCTAAATCGCGTATCAATTGAGCGGCCGTTTCAAAGTCATGAAAGATTTTATCTTTTAATTTTTTCAGCGTGTTTTGATCGCCATTATAGAATTTATCGTATTCCTTTTTTGCATGTTCATAATTGAGGCCTAATCTTTTACGATTTGGCTTCGAAGGCCCGATTCGATCTAAATAGACCGTACCACATGCCAAGGCAATATGTTTGATATTACACGACAATAAGGTGGCGGGGGTTTTTGGTTTTTTGGGGTCGCTTCCTGTCAGCTTGGAGCCATTTTTCCAATCATTTTTCCATTTTTTGAAGTCCAATTCCCACGTTTTATATTCAGATTTGTATTTAACCATGCGTTCGTGGATTTCTTTTTCTTTTTTTTCTTTGTCAGGCGCCCGCCAAAAATCTGCATATACTTCTTTTTGAATGTTGCTGGCAATGGTTTTGCAATCTCTAAAGTTTCCCCAACCGTCAAAACTTTTAATCCTTTTCATAAACCATCTTAAAAGCTTTCCTGCTTCTGAGTTACTATGTAAACTTTGACCATCGATACCATCGATACCATCGATACCATCGATACCATCGATTTGAATACACGATTTGGCACAAATCTTGACAATCTGTCTTAAAATTACATCGTCTCTCATATCTTCAAAGTCCAAAGATTTTCCAAATCTTGAAGCCATACCTTGGTTTCTTTTAAGCATTTTTCGCATATCTGGTTTGTAACCGCATAAAATAACAACTACTTTTCCTTTGTTGAACTTTTCTTCTTCCAACATAGCTATCAATTTGGTTTGGGCCTGACGACCATATTCAGACTTGCCCAATTCATAGGCTTCATCAATTAATAAAATACCACCAAGGGCCTGTTCCATGGCTTTCTGAACTAATTCTTGAGCTTCGCCAACAACAGTACCCTCCAAATCACTCGCAGACTTGATTACTGTGTTCGGCACTGCTAAAAGTCCACACTTATTAAATGCTTCTGCCATATAATTAGCAACTGTGGTTTTACCCGTTCCGGAATTGCCATTAAAGATCAAATTGCTAAGTACCGGCCATTTTGAACGGTCACCTGGCCAAATATCTTTGGCAGCTTTGTATTCATCACTGACATTTTGGATATAACTACAAATTTCATCAACGCCTTCCAACTCATTTCTAAGCTTTTTTATTGGGTCGTCTTCAGGTTCCCAGTCAAAATCTTGCTTAATGAGCGTTAGTGGGCTAGGTTCCCACTTGGTAAATAATTCCGCCTTTTCTATGTCCTCTTCTATAAGAGTTAACTTTTCAGTTTCAAATATTTTTTTGGCTTTTTTAGTGGCTGTTCCCAAAAGTTTTAGATACACCTTTTCGCGCCAATATATGCGCAATTTAGATTCCAAATTTTTAAAATCCCCTTTCAATGACTCTAAATCATTGAGTTCCTCGGGGCGCATGAGTGGATGTTTGGGTCTGACAGATGTGACAAACTTGTCTTCGTAATCTTTTACCTGTTTTTTCAGTTGCGACATGGCTTCTTTCCGTTTCCCTAGTTCTGCTTTTTCTTCTGTGGAGACTTTTATTTTTGCGCGTGCATTCGCAAATTTTTCAGCCTCCTTACACACTTTGATTATTTTCTCAGCGTACTCGACTTTTTTCTTCTCTTCCGTAAAAGCGTCAAACGGCGGGACTGTGTGTGGATACTTTCTTGGATTGAATTTTTTGGGATCTTTCAGATACTTGTTATACACCGTAGTGGCCCATGCAACGGTGTTTGTAATCCCCTTATTCTTCTTTTCGTATTTGTTAAACGTTATACCGGTCTTGAATACGTCATTAGCGCCGGCTTTCTCTTTTTCCTTGCCACTTATTTTATAATATTCGACTTTTTTATCCGTCATCATATTTCCCCGTCTTATAGCATTGGCTCCATTCTTACCAATGCCAATGACTACAACAAGCTTATTTGCCACGTCATCGACAATTTTAGGGGCGTATTTATTTTCTTGTTTTGACTTTAATCTTTCCTCTGCGGCTGCGAGATCGCGCAAATCTTTGTCCACTTGGGTCAGTTCTGTATTTAATGTTGATATAACATTTTTAAACAGTATATTTATCCCAAATTCGCTTTTTATCCTCGTTATTCGCAATTTTTCTGAGACGTAATATGCCGCTGTTTTGACGCTGGTCTTCTTGGCGGCGGCCACTTGCAACAACTTTTGGACCGTTTTATCTTTAATTTTTGTAATCTCTCCAACAACTAATGCATAGTCTTCATCACCCACTTTAACTTTTGCAGAAGTCTCGGACTTAAACCACGGTAGAGTTTTAGGAGCCTCATAATATGGAGAATCTCCATAAATTTTTTTCTCAAGGTCGGCATCTTTTATTTCTGGATTTTTGAAAATCTGCAGTGCTTTAGTTTCGAAATCTGTAGGGAATACATAGAAGATGTTTGAACCCTGTACCTCTCCCTTTTTATTATCGACGAATGAACGCCCCAAACATCTAGTCATACCTTTTTTGACGGCTGAATTTAAGGAGTTTTCCACTGTACCAGCGTTACCAAAATCTTTCCTTGGTCTTTTTCTTATAATTTTTTCTAAAGCAGTCTCATGAGCCTTTGGTAGAATTTCTATAGATTGGTCCTCCGCTTTTAAATCTAAAATAGCTCCCAATTCATCATCAGTATAATCATGGAATATAATAGGGTGATCTGAATCAAATCGTCTCCCAAGACCAGGATTGACTTCTCTACACATTTTGGTCATTTCATATTCATATCCAGCCATAACCACTGATATATCCGCACCTGGTTTGGCTTGCACCTGTTCAACGATAGTATTCAAAACTTCAAGTCCAAAATCAGATTCTGCAAGCACGTACGCTTCGTCAATAAATAAAACTTTACCGGCGGCGGACTTAAGAATGGCATTTGTTTTAACTTGTGATCCCCCAACGACATTTCCAACAAAGTCGGACCCAGCCTTTTCAATAAAAGAACCATCAGATAAAATGTTTAATTCTTTAAGAATTAGACCCCATGCCTTTGCGATGCTCGTTTTACCTGTACCAGGCTTGCCGACAAATAGTTTATTTAACATAATTGGAACTGCTGGATAGCCTTCCGATTCTTGGAGCCAATTATATCTTGCAACATCTATCAATTGTTGTAATTCGGCTTTGATATTTTGCATACCAACAAACTGTCCACCTGTATAATAGTTTGGTGCAGATAAAGAAATTTGACGGGGTTCAACATCATCCAATTTCCATTTTCTTGGGTCTAGATAAGGTTTGTTGGTCGTAATCGTTCCAGTGTTTTTATCCCATTTCCTAACAGTACCAATTAATACCTTATCACCCTTCTTGTCTTCATAATGGAACTGCATACCCTTTTCGATACCTTCGACGTCGCCTTTAATGGTTAGTTGAAATTGATGTTCGCGAATTCTCTTTGCGTTAGCAGCTGTCCCGGCCTCGGGCCAAATAGAGTCCTTTTTGCCTATATATTTCTTTATTAAATCTTGTAGCTTTTTATTTTGATCTGGGTTTTCACCGATAACGTCTTTCATTTTTATTTCAAGCCAATGCGAAAAATCTATACTATCACCAATTTCTTTGCCCCTCTCACCATTGTCTTCCATTTCATATACTTTTTTATTTTCAATTTTTATTTTCATTTCAGCTGGTTGGAACGTTTGACAGGTTGGACAGAACATACCGGCGAGCACGGAGGGACCCTCTTCATAAAAGTTTCTCTTCTTTGTATACATGTAGCCAGCAGCTACTGCAGATGTTTGGACTGCACTCACTGATCTGGATTGATCCGTTATCAATTCAAGCCGTTCGACAGTCCGAGAGTTTCTTTTACAAGAAACGCATTCCACCGTTTGGACTAATTGTGGATATCTCTTTTGGGCTTTTGAAATTGCATCGGACACTGCTTGTGTCACCACGGCAAAATTTCCAAAATTTGGTAGTTTCGATCGTCTATAAAGTTTGTTTACAAGTACATCCTCTGTTTTTTGGCTCATTACCCATCCTTGAACTTGTTTTCCGGCGGCTTGATCTTCGCGTGTTCGACGCAATTTATCTTGAATCACTTTGCGTATTTCTTCTTTCTGTAAATCATCAAATTGGATGGTTCTTGGAAATCTCCTAGCTAATCCGGGGTTATAAGAAATTAATTTACGCTCAATATCGTCCTTATAACCCGCAAGAATGAATGTAATATTCTTTCTGTGGTTTTCAGCCGCAAGCAGTAATAAATCGTATATTTTACGCCCATCTTTATTATCAGGGGCGCCCGGATTTAATGAATATGCTTCATCGATGAAAATAATACCCGATGTTTTCGCATATCCTTCCACCAAATCTTTAAATGCGGCCGCTGGTTTCTCTTCAATGAGGAGTTCTACAGCAGATGTCAATTTTAAGTTGGATTGCTTTTCAGAATCATGTACATTCATCCATTCACCCCAAAAATTCTCTTCGAAATTATCCCAAGCTTTCATACCTTTCTGAAGGGCGCCATTTTCTATAATCTTGTCCAAATCTTCTGGGGTATCCTCATTCCATTTTTGGCTTAATTTTGCCACTTTTGTTTGATTATGAACGGTCATAAGGACACCGCCAACATGACCTGTACGTATAGCGTGCTGAATAGAAAGAATGGAAGACACAACATTGGTGATACCTTCTTTATCTTTTTTTACAAGAGCATCTAAACTATCAATAGACGGCGCAATCATCTCTGGATATTTGACATCATTTCCAGAGGCAGCAGGTCTGAGATTTGTATAACGAAGAAGATTCGCCAACGTTTCTACTGCTGTTGTTTTTCCTGTACCAGGATTGCCCAAAAATAAGAAATTCAATGACTCGATCAAATTTGGTCGGGCTCCAGGTGTTTCCTTTTCCATGCGAATTACATTTTTATAAATCTCGAGATAAGCTCGCTTCACAGTTAATATACCGACTTTTGATATAAAAAAGTTGTCCAATACATCAATACACTTGACATGATTCACCAACTGAGCTTTCTTGGAAAAACGGACCGCAAACTTACTCTGCATTTCTTCTGATATGTCTCTACAAAATTTGCGACGGTTCTCGTAATAATTTTTTAAAGGAGTCATATCTACCGCATTTTTGCCAAGAATAACTGTTTTGAGTTTTTCAAAGGCGTCCTTCTTGTGGTTGCCTAATCTTTCATATGTTTCTCCGATTCCCCATGTAATACTATCAATATGGTAATATGCGTAAACAAGAGTAGCCGCCGCAGCCGCTAATTTTATCGTCCCAAGTGGATTGTCTGCAATCCAACTCTGAATATTCCTCAAATCGATTCCATTCTGGAAAATTTTTGCCACTGTTTGTAAAAACTTTTTAATTGGATTCCATACCGCCCCGAATGTTTTTTCGAAGTATTTTGACGCCGCTTTCATAACCTTTTTATTGCGCAAATCTCGGTTAAGAAGAACCTGCTCTGTAAATATCTTGGAACTGATGGGATCCAAGATCCACTCGTCCTGCAAAGATTTCGCCCCCAGCGCGTCGGAGGCACGCTGGCGCCACTCCTCAGGCTTCGGCTTCTTTTGAATCAGCGCTGGCAATGACCCTGATATCCTCTTTTTTTCTAGTTTTTTCATTTCCTGTTTTTGCTTAGATTTTTGGTCATCCGATACATCTTTCTCTTCAAATTTTTCTTCGTGATATTGATCTGGAACTAACTGCGGGTCATCGCTCGCCAGATCGTTTAGAATCCATGTTTTTAGTGCTTCATCAGCTTGTTCGCGGGTGCCGTAAAAAGTTTTGTTTCTTAGTGTTTGTGGAATCAAAAACGATTCTTGCACAACGGTCTTCGCATCGTCTGTGCAATGAATAACGAAATATCCTACGGCACCCAAAATACCAATTACAGCCACGATTGTCCTTGGACTTTTCCAGTCGTGCGTGCCTCCAAAAAATTGTTTAATGCGATTCACAGTATAATCCCAAATGATTTTTCTCATTGGGAACGGTAAGAAAGACCAAATCCATTCAATTCCAACGGCCATAGCTGTTTGAAAACTTAACTGGACACAATCCGTTGCGAGAGCTCTTGGTATCATATTTCCGGATCTTAATAACAATGCCCATGTTTCAGCTCCTCCAGATAAATCAGGCGTAGCTCCCATTGGCATCATCGAGGTTTGGGGGACACCACCCGCGCTGACACCCATTCCACCACCCATTCCCATCATAGAAACCATACCGGCACCTATACCAGTTTTAAATGCTATTTCAACTACGCCAGTCATTGGATTGGTGTAATAATAGAGATTGAATATACTCGTAAGACTTTCCAGCCAATTTGAAGGCTGTTTTCCAATCTCTGATATAGCTTCGTTCTTCACTTGTGAAAATAAACTCGCATAAACTTCTCTTAGAGTGCGCTGATCTGTGGGATTTACGACGTTCGGAAATTTTCTAAAAAATGTAGCTTCGTTGTAGACTGGATTTAGATCAACATCCAATTCAATATCTCCAGTAGCCGACATAGTTTGTGTATTACTTGCTCTATGTTGCAACACTTTACATTTTTTTCTTAGTGCAGAGACTGAAGGGTTAGGCTCTACGGGAAGCCAGCCGGGTTTATCTATGGCATTTTTAACCCATTCGATTGTCTTCAGACAATTTTTGCGTGCGTCGGCTCCGTCATTTGATCTTTGCGACATCGCATGATTTGCAAACTCGAGCATTCGAACCCCCATAATATGAGGTATTCTATGTTGCAAATACCAATATTTGTAAGCAGATAGGTTCGACTTCTTTATACTCTCTTCCTTGACAGCTTTAAGCTCTTTAGAGTATTCTTTTGACCATTTGAGTTCTTCTTCATCTTGAGCAATTGATTTTTCGTATGAAGTCCACGCATTGATCAGTCCCTGGGCCCATTGTTGTGTTTCTTTAGATAGGATGCCAGCAAGGCCCATTTTCATACAAGATCCGCCGATTACCTCACGCATTCCAAACAATTCGCTATGTTCTTTCCTCAAATATCCAATGCCTGGTATTTGCGTTAAAAGACCGCTCTCTTCATCTTTTAACTGGAACGTACTTTCTGCTAAGTCAATAGTCAATGGTTCCAGTCTGTCTGTTCTCTCGTCGAATTCAGCGCGCTGTTTGTCTATAATGTTAACATTATTCAGAGCAACAGTGCCATAAAAACTCCAATCGTTCGATTCCATACTGTCGTTTTTGGTTCCGCAGGCCGCCATCTCCTTGTCCTTTTCTGTCCCTTCTTTGAGATGCTCAAATTTCCGTGTACAGTATGTAACATTAGATACTCCATACGAAAGAGGCGCACCGAATAGATTGTATACGCTTATAGGGTTTTCTGCTTCCGGAACCGTGCCAGTGGCGTATCCACTGGCAATACCAACAATAGCAGCGCCGCCCCATGTCGCATGTTTGTTTAGGGTTTTGCCAGTGGCTTTTTCCCCCGCTTTAACAGCGGCTATGGTACCGGCAAAAGCAACAACAGCAGTCCCTAGCCTTTTTGCCCATACCGGTATAGCTGTGTTTTCCACTTTGGATAAATCAAAGTCTTTCGCAAGTTGGATGTGGTCCCTATCGCCATTGCTTTTTTGTATAGTAACGAACCATGCTGCTGCTTTGGGGGGTCCGGTAATGATTCTACGAAGTTGATCGTCCATTTGTCCCTCAGAGGCCCAATATCCCGCATTATTAGCATTAATTTCCATTACATTGCCCTCTCGAAACCCCTTGACGGACAGAGCTGGTGATAAAACAGTGTAAAGTGTGTCCTTGACCTTGATTGACAGGTTTTCATACAGTTCCATTGCTTTTTGTATAGCGGCTTCCTTATGGGAAGCCGTTTTAGTTTTTGATATTTGGGGCCTGAAACACATCGATACGAGCCATTTTGCGATATTTAATCTTTGATTATCCGACAATGGATGTGTCGGTTCTATGACTTCAACCTCTTCAAATGTATATTTGAGTATAATTTCATCACCTGGGGCGATTTTGGCGAAGTCTGGTGGTGGCCGTTTCCAAGGACTTGTAAAATCTAGTCCATAGTATATATCGGCCATTTTTTTTTGATTTTTATATATTTTTTCCAGCTTTTTGTACTGAGTGTTCCAGGCATTTTCGGCGGCTTTAAAATTCAGAGGGCTGACGCCCTTCAAGGCTTCCTTCTTCTTTAATGCTTTCGCTGGACGCCACTCTTTATCACGTTCAATCGTCATTTCTTCAATGCAATTGTCAATCATGTGTTTAGGGACAACTACAACACCATTTTTTTTGTCATAAAGAGATACAAATGAATGACCCATGCCAATATAAATAACCGAATTTTCCGGGTTATATTTCTTCTTTGATTGAACTGGTTCTGTGTCATCTTGAGTATACCAGTAATCTTCTCTGACTGACCCATATATTATTTTTGAACCGATTCCGAATTTAGTAGTCCAATTATTTGGCCATTGTTTAGTATCTTTGAAATTTTGTAATGAACGTGCCTCATGGCGACGTTGAAGAATGTTCATTTTTCGGAGGGCGGCCCCCTCGAAAGCTTTAAATATCTCAGCAGCTCCTTTCTTACTTCCAGAATTTACAATATCATCAATCATTGTTTGATCTGTAAGACAAGTGACAACGGAATTGGCCTCTTCTACTGTAATACCGAGATTTTTCGCTGCGGCCTTTTCCGCTTCGGCCGCTGCGTCCTTTCCCGTGGCCGCTGCGTCCTTCTTCTTTTCCGCTGCGGCCTTAAAATCTTGAAATATATAGTTGTGAATTTCCATATTATAGAAACGGTTAAGCCCGCCTTTTATCGGATCCAGATATATTGTGATTTGTTTACTGCGCTTGTCTTTTTTGTTTTTAACATATTTTTTTATTTTAGCGAGCACATCACCCACTTTAATTAGGACCTTGGCCTTTCCTTTGTCGTCAATTGACGCGGACTTAGTAACATGTCCAGTGCCAGTGCCAGTCAACATACTATGGAAACCAGACGCAGAGCTCATTATTTTATCTGCAAAATAGTAACTTAGAACTGCACCAACGCCTGTCATAAGAGTTGCCGCTATTTTATCTTCGAGATCACATTCCAAGGACTCCTTTTCCGCCTTTAATTTTTCAAGATGTCTTTGAATCAATTCTCTGGTTTCTTCAATAACAGATACAGCAGAAGGCGTCTTACAGTCGAAATTGTCCATTACGGTGGAACGTATTTTGATCCACTCTTTTAGGAACTTATATTCTTTAGACTGTTTGTCCTCGAGCTTATTATTGTCTCTAAGGGCCGCCATTTTTTTACGAATATCGCGCAATTGGTCTTCTGAAGTGTCCTGAGAGCGCTCCTCTTCTTGTTCTTTAAGTTCATCTAATTTATCTAAAACCCACTGAGTATCACTTATTTCTTTTTCTTTAAAAGTCGGAGCAAGGACATTCATACCCTCTTTGGCCTTGGCTTTTAATTTGTCAATATCAAATTCAGGGCGTTTGGCTGGATCAGGGTCGTTTTTTTGGTCCATGTTTCTTACCGAAACAGTTCGTGACAAATCTAATAATTTCGCTTTCTCACGAACTGTTTCGGCTTTGTCAGAGTTTTTTAGTTTGGCAAACCAGTTCTCAATATCGGACTTCTCCCAATCTATATCATCAGACTCATACTTTCTTTCCAGGAATAATTGGATCAAAAATTTTTTTTCATTTTCTTCATCCGCATGTCGTCTAATAGCAGCATCCTCCATGACCACATAACCGTATGGTTCGAAATCCTCACTACCATCCGTTGGAATAACTTTCCATAAAAAAGTGTTATCTTTGGCATTATCAGCACGGATAGTGGGCTCTTCCTTTTTAATATCGGGCATATACATACACTCGGTTCCTCCAATACGCTTAAACCCTATCGGTTCCTCCTGTTCTGGATCAAACGACTCAGCGTTCAAGAGTTCTTCAATCTGGTCTCGAATCTTTGTGTTGTTAATTGCTTCGGTAGAAAATGTCCATATACTGAAAGTTGAATCTCTAATTATAATATATGGTTGAATATCAGTGTCCTTTCCGCCGTTTTCATCAGTATCATTCAGAGTAAATCTTTTGGTTTTTTTATTGAACAATAAAAGATAATTGAACTCGTCAGTACCCCCAAAGGAGATTTTTCTATTAAAAATCTCACTCTCAATGGGTACCGGCTCAAAATTTTCCACGAGTTGCTGCAATATATGATCCTGTTTCTCTTGTTTTGTTTTGTTTTCTACGTCAAAGCCTTTTTTGAAATGTAGACCTGTAAGTGGAATCACCGCTACTAATTCTGGTTGTGGATTTATTATATATTCTCCATCATTCATGTTCCATCTAGTTCCGGCTCTTTGTGGTCGTAATTGATCTTCTAACAGATCGAATATAGTAGTAGATACTAAAGAGGCGTTCTCTTTTTCAACTAGAATGGATCTAATTAGCTCTTGGTTTTGAATAGATGGTATAATCTCTATATCCGCAAGCTTTTTTTTCGAAACTGAATTATTTATATAAACTAAATTACTTTTTAACATTTTACTTTTTAACATTTTGTATATGTTTGGTTCTTTTATAGTTCTCTAGATTAAATAGGATTTTTCGGCAAATCGTTGTACGACATATATTTATGTTTATTTTCTGGTATAGAATGTCACCTTTTAATTATCAATTTTTAAAAGATTTCCTGGCTGTTCCTATATTTATTTTAATAGCTTTGGACCCTTACATCCATAATTCGAGGTCTTTGTTAGCTTTATTTTTCTCTTTGGGGTGTTTAACGGATACTATATTTTCTTGTTATTCTTATATCTATGATTATCCGTGGACTATAGCCCGTGTCAAAGATGGTCTCGGTGCTATTGGTATGTGGTGTTTCACTATATGTTTATCATTTGCGGGTGAATTGGAAACTAGTCAATGGTCCTATTTCTTTTATTTCGCCATGTTTGTAGATGGGGTTTCTGTATTTTCTGTGTTGGGCAAGTATAATATCTATACGTTTAGACTCTTCCCTCGAAAACCCGTTTAAAGGTTGGGAACCGAGGAACGCCAGATGTTCCAATCTCAAAATACCCAAATGTAATCTTAGTGCCAATTTTTGGAGGATTGGCCCGTTGCTCATCGGTAAGTCCAGAGCCACATTTAAACATTTTTCCGCGATATTCACACATCAACGAACCACAGAGACCTCTATATTTTCCAGTGCCATCTTCATAGCCAATAACTACGGCTTCTGCATCATGCATCTGTTTGACCTTTAGTAGTGATGATGTGCGTTTAAATTCGTACAACGACTGTGGATTACGAAGCATGAGTCCTTCTCCGCCTTTATCGACAATATCTGACAATTTTGCAGGGATGTTTTCTTTTTGAATGACAACATGTTCACAAAGTTTGAGATGAACTTGGCCACGAATAAGTTTTTCTAGATAGCTGTATCTTTCAACAAAGGGCGATTGGGCCATGCGTGGACAGTCAAATACACAGTAATTTAGATTACACCACTCTGAATATTCAGGAACTTTTTTGCGAACTATACCAGAAGTTGAATCAAATTGACCTCGCACCCCAAATATTTCACCGTCTAATATTACCTGAGGAAATGCACGTGTAAATTCTGGTGGGACAGTTATAGGATTACCAGAACGAGACCAGAACCTATAACCATCCCAAACAGCACGAATACCGTCTAACTTCTCTGAACATAACCACCCGTCAACATCTTGGTCCTTAAACTTTTTTGCCAACGTCACACGAAACGCAAGTCTAGGTTTCAACTCTGAGACAAAAGGCAATGATTCTACCCATGCCTCATCCACAATCATTTTGTCTCCTTTTAAAGCATCAATTTTAGGCGGAAATTTATCAACGTCTTCTACCAATATATGTGTCACCGATTTTGTAAGGTGGTTCTTCACGTCTTTGGCTCCTTTTAGACGGAGCATATCTCCGTACTCAGCATGGGTCTTGGATAAACATCCATAAATAAAAAATATAGATTGGTCCATATTATGATAACATATAATATACTTATACAATGATGTTAAAATATTTAGAAGGATTTTTAACAACTTCTTGAAATTTTTTAAGAAAATCTACAAATTTTTTAACAACTTCTTGAAATATTTTAAGAATTATCTTGAAATTTTTTAAGAAAGTCTACAAATTTTTTAAGAAAGTCTACAAATTTTTTAACAACTTCTTGAAATTTTTTAAGAAAGTCTACAAATTTTTTAAGAAAGTCTACAAATTTTTTAACAACTTCTTGAAATATTTTAACAACTTCTTGAAATATTTTAAGAATTATCTTGAAATTTTTTAAGAAAGTCTACAAATTTTTTAAGAAAGTCTACAAATTTTTTAACAACTTCTTGAAATATTTTAAGAATTATCTTGAAATTTTTTAAGAAAGTCTACAAATTTTTTAAGAAAGTCTACAAATTTTTTAACAACTTCTTGAAATTTTTTAACAACTTCTTGAAATATTTTAAGAATCTACAAATTTTTTAACAACTTCTTGAAATATTTTAAGAATTATCTTGAAATTTTTTAAGAAAGTCTACAAATTTTTTAAGAAAGTCTACAAATTTTTTAACAACTTCTTGAAATATTTTAAGAATTATCTTGAAATTTTTTAAGAAAGTCTACAAATTTTTTAAGAAAGTCTACAAATTTTTTAACAACTTCTTGAAATATTTTAAGAATTATCTTGAAATTTTTTAAGAATTATCTTGAAATTTTTTAAGAAAGTCTACAAATTTTTTAACAACTTCTTGAAATATTTTAAGAATCTACAAATTTTTTAAGAATATTCTTGAAATTTTTTAAGAATCTACAAATTTTTTAACAACTTCTTGAAATTTTTTAAGAAAGTCTACAAATTTTTTAAGAATATTCTTGAAATTTTTTAAGAATCTACAAATTTTTTAACAACTTCTTGAAATTTTTTAACAACTTCTTGAAATTTTTTAACAACTTCTTGAAATTTTTTAACAACTTCTTGAAATTTTTTAAGAACTTAATTATAATCTTCTTCGAATGTCATAACAATAGTTCCGTTTTCTTCTAACATTTCGAAAGAAGCTTTGAAATGTGGCCCCCGTGTAGGATGATCAAAATCTGGCCTACTTGGCACAACAATTTTTTTAATACCGCTTTGAATTATGGCGCGCGTACAATCGACACATGGCCAGAAATTAATGAATATAGTCATACCTGCAATTGGTATATTTTGTTTAGCAGCAGAATATATAGCGTTGCGTTCAGCATGTTCGATCCAAATATATTTATATGGTTTGGTAATTCTGTTTTCACGAGGTGTGATACCATCTGGAACTTTATTTGTACCTGAAGCGACGACATTTCCGTCAGAGTTCACGATAACACACCCTACTTTACGATGTGGGTCGTCTGATCCCGCGGCTACTTGTTCGCACATACGAAACATATTTATTTTCAACTTAGCGAATCAACATTTAAGGAAAGTCTATTTTAAGAAATTGTAAAAAAAAATGATTAGAATTAAAATTTCATATTTTTAATAGTATATCTAAAAAACAGTATATAAGATTCATGTCGATCGTTATAGAATGTCTCGTTTAGCATTTCGTTCACTTAGTGCATCCCCGTTACCAATTGAAATAGAAGCGGTAACGGCTACCCATAATATTATTTTGGAAGCCACTGTCAAGCCTATTAGTACAAGCGATTATGACCGCGATCGTGTGGCCCAACAGGCCTTTGCACTAAAGACGTTGCGCCAATCAGGTAAAGATTTATTTGAAATGAATGAGACTCGCAAAGTCCAATCGGCTGGAACTGTATTATATCAGACAACTGAAACATATGGAACTGCTATATCTATAGAAAAAATTGTAGAAATCATGTCTCCGCATGAGTTGACGTTGCGTGTCAATTTTAATCGCCCTGGAAAACATTCAAATACCACTTGTATGGAATTATCTAGTCAAATATTAGAGCGTTTGATTTCATCAGAAGCGGATACACATGGAGCAAAAGTTGTTGAATTAAGGATTAAAGCTGAACAGTCTGTTTCCAATCCAAAACACGGAGCATTATATGTAGCCATTCAAACCAAAGGTACACAGCATTATTTGTCACACATAGATTATAAAATTATGAGTGCCTATGATGCATTATATCATGAATAAATTTATGTTTTAATTTTTTACTCGTCGTTATCGTCGTTATCATCGTTATCATTGTTATCATCGTTATCATTTTTTTTCGCAAGTTTATCCTTGTTTTCGTTTGTTTGTTCTGGCATCTTTTGATGGGGTAAAGAAACGGATGCACATGCATGTTCAACATACGTATCCCATGGTAATACACCTCTTTGATAATGTATGTACAATTGATCCGGACCGATGAAAGGCGAAACTGGAAAAGATATTTCAACTTGCATTTTCTTTTTTAATGCGTAAACATCTTTAACAGTAGAATGTTTCCTTTTTTTTCCAATCGTTTGCATCATTTTTTCCTTTATTGAGGAGGCATATATGACATTGTATACTTGTTCACATGCATTTTGTATAGACATTTTCCAAAATTGTATGGTTTTCTGGAATGTTTGATGGGTGCCTTCGGCATCTGTTTTGTGTGGTGTATCTGACATTACCAACGATCTTGGAACTCCAATTACTGCACAAATCAAATCATCATGGGCTTTAATTTGTGCACATAAATCTCCTCTTCCTGTTTGATGAGGCATATTGACTATCTTATGACCCAATGGTAATGTAACAACATTCTCTAATGTATTTGAACCTTTCGAAGATATGCAACCGGTGGAAAAGAATTCATCATATATTTGTTGTTGTCGGGCCAGTTGTTGAACTGCAGATCTACTTCTCGCAAATTTATTATTGTCGGATGTATCTTGCATGTCTCCATCCGCATAATAATCATAGTTAATTCCCTCAATATTGTCTACTTTAGTATCTACTGTTTCTGTCATGACAATTGGCTCTGTTCTTTTTTGTTCCATAATTAATGAAGTTCCTCTCAAAGTGTTAATGTATTGAATTTGAGGTATTAAATTCGAAATGATGGAAGTAAGTTTACCATTGCTAGTGGGTGAAAACCCAAATGTGTCTATGACCATTGTATCTGGAATTTCGTTTTGCTGTTGATCAAGAATCATAAATTGTCTAACTCCTAAATCGTATAATACTTTAATTTTACAACAATTTGGTTCTAAAATGACAGGTACCGACAGACCATCTTCCATTCTTAAAATGCGAATAACAGCAAATCCTATTGACAAAATACTATCGATCATATCTCTACAAAATGGCAACCAATAATCTGTCATAATTTCTTGCATATAAGGATCTGATTTAATTTTCCCCCTGCGATGCGAAAATACAATTCCGTTTGATAACAAATGGTGTTGAATAAGGTTTCTACATGTATATATTACCGGTGATTTCCTTAAATATATAGTTGCCATTTCCATTTCAGCTGGGTTTATTGTATTCGCTCGATCCATCTTTTTCACGTATATGTCCTTTATATAGGGTCCGTCATAATTTCAATTATATTAATCCCATATTGATTCTACAATATCAATAGCGTGTAACCATGTACATGCTTCTTCGGGCGATCTCACAACGCGAGTTCCAGCTTCAAATGTTTGAGAAGAAATATATTTTAATGAAAACGGATATGAACGATGTACATATTTCGTTTTATTGCCGTATGTTTCTTTACATCTTACACTATTCTCAGGATTTTTAGATGTAACTACTCTGGAATTAATCACAGAGCGCAACCCTTGAATAGGATTGCATAAAAATATATAAGATTGGGACATAAAAACACCGTCCTGCTTAATATTTTTATGTGTCAACAAATTATATTTTTTTTGCTTGCAAATTTCTTCCATTTTTATAGATGTTGCTCGTATATTAATTCGCCAATATACATTGTTCAATTCTGATTGTGTCGCCATTTCACCGCGTGGTCTATTCAGATCTTCCAACGAAGAAGGGACAAATTCGACAGAAGATGTATCGCGCAATATCCATATCGAAGAAAGTACCACGCCAACCATACAAAAACAATAAAATAAAACGCGTTGCCACATTGGTCTAGGTTTATCTTGGTATATTGAAACCCGACGGCGTGTCATGAAACATTTGTCCATCCACAATTAGCAACGATTCGACCCTATATATAGGCGACCCACACTTATTATCCAGGATTCCATGCAAAGTATTACTATTGCGAAAACCATACAACCCGATCAAAAATTAATCAAAGCAAAACAAAAGTTCATTGTAAAACTCCAAGATGCATTGAAGAAAGAACGAGAACTTTCTTCGGTTTTTATTGGAAAAACAAAAGTAGGAGGACAACCGTCCAATAAAACACCCATTGTTTTTAAAAAAGGGACCGGAAAAACAAATTTACTCGACAGATTTATTAAGAATGTAGATGAAGCATACAAAACATCTATCAATAAAACTGTCTTGTCAGATATGCTCGTTGAGGCACAACGTGACCTAGTTTCCATTAAACAGACGAAAATACAACAACACGTTGTCAAAGTTCTCACTATCATTTACAAAAACGGTGTCATCAAACCAAATGTATTGCCTTCAACAAGAGAACATCGTTGGTATCACTGGGAATTAAAAACCAAATATCAACCATGGGCACAAGTTGGATACCATGGTCAACACATTGTTCATCCAGATACACCACAAGGTCTTGTCAGATTACATTATGATCATCATGACGCTCATTTAGTATCTAATCAAGTAGATATTGGAACGATTATCAAAAGACACGCCGCCTTGATTAAAAGACAACCGTTCATTTTAGGCAAAAACGACCCTGAATTTGTTACAAGGTGTAAAGGGGTTGCAGGGAGAATTTTAAGACTAACCTCTCCAAGAACCGGAAGAGAACCAGAGATACAAGCCAATCGTTTTTCTATGAGAGTCTTCCAAGATCGTGTCTCAAAATTGCCAGAACATTTGAATATGAAACCATTAGATATTGTTGATCTCTGTAAAATTAATATAAATAAGGCTAGACCGACGGACCGTGATAAATATATTAAAATGGTAGAATTTTGTGAACCAACTATTCATCTAAACCCAGAAAGACGTAGAAGAGCACTTAAAGAAAATGCCACGGGTTCACAAGTTGAACTACTGTTGGCCACACCAACAGATGTCGCAGGGACAAAAGAACACGATGATGACGGATTTGTATCCACTGATGATGAAGGTGAACATGTTTCGCATATTACTTCAGCTAGACCATCTGCACCTCCGGCCAGTCCATCAGTACCAGCTAGACCATCTGCACCTCCGGCCAGTCCATCAGTACCAGCTAGTCCATCAGTACCTAAAAAATTAGGCAATATGAACAATAAAGAGTTGAGAGAAAAAGCAGGTGAATTGGGACTTTCTAAGGAAGAAGTCAAACGTTTGGCAAATGGAGCTAATCTTTCCAAAAATTCCACATGGATGACCGGTATTATGGCTCATTTAGCACAAAAAGCAGCACCAGTCAGTCCGACACCAGCAGTAACTAGTCCAGCAACAGCTAGTCCAGTATCACCAGTCAGTCCATCCAGTCCTGCGCCAACTAGTCCTGCAGCAGCTAGTCCATCATCACCAGTCAGTCCTGCACCAACAGTCAGTCCTGCACCAACAGCTAAAAAATTAGACAATATGAACAATAAAGAGTTGAGAGAAAAAGCAGCTGAATTGGGACTTTCTAAGGAAGAAGTCAAACGTTTGGCAAATGGAGATAATCTTTCCAAAAATTCCACATGGATGACCGGTATTATGGCTCATTTAGCACAAAAAGCAGCACCAGTCAGTCCGATACCAGCAGTATCACCAGTCAGTCCTGCACAGACACCAGTAGCAGTACCAACAGTCAGTCCAGCCAGTCCTGCGCCAACTAGTCCAGCATCACCAGTCAGTCCTGCACCAACAGTCAGTCCTGCACCAACAGCTAAAAAATTAGGCAATATGAACAATAAAGAGTTGAGAGAAAAAGCAGGTGAATTGGGACTTTCTAAGGAAGAAGTCAAACGTTTAGCAAATGGAGCTAATCTTTCCAATAATTCCACATGGATGACCGGTATTATGGCTCATTTAGCACAAAAAGCAGCACCAGCCAGTCCTGCAGCAACTAATCCTGCAACAGCTAGTCCAGTATCATCAGTCAGTCCTGCACAGACACCAGTAGCAGTACCAACAGTCAGTCCAGCCAGTCCTGCGCCAACTAGTCCAGCACCAACAGTCAGTCCTGCACCAACAGTCAGTCCTGCACCAACTAGTCCAGCAACAGCTAGTCCAGTATCACCAGTCAGTCCTGCACCAACAGCTAAAAAATTAGGCAATATGAACAATAAAGAGTTGAGAGAAAAAGCAGGTGAATTGGGACTTTCTAAGGAAGAAGTCAAACGTTTAGCAAATGGAGCTAATCTTTCCAATAATTCCACATGGATGACCGGTATTATGGCTCATTTAGCACAAAAAGCAGCACCAGCCAGTCCTGCACCGACACCAGCAGCACCAGTCAGTCCGACACCAGCAGTATCACCAGTCAGTCCAGCCAGTCCCGCACCAACAGCTACAAAATTAGGTAATATGAACAATAAAGAGTTGAGAGAAAAAGCAGATGAATTGGGACTTTCTAAGGAAGAAGTCAAACGTTTAGCAAATGGAGCTAATCTTTCCAATAATTCCACATGGATGACCGGTATTATGGCTCATTTAGCACAAAAAGCTTCGGAGCATCCAACTCAAGATTTATCCGACGCTGAAAGAGTAGCTGCTGCTGCTCAAAAAGAAGCCAAAGTCATTGAGGCCGAAAATAACCGTAAAACAAAAGCGGCTGCAGCTAGTCCAGCACCCGTAGCGCCGACTCCACCAGTCTCTGCAGTGACAGAGACAGCAGTTAAAGACGATCTTGACGGCATGGATTTGGCTCAATTAAAGACATTGGCACGTGAAACATATAAACTTGGACGCCATGGATTTACGCGCCAAAAAGATATTGAAAAATTGAGGGAACTTATCCGCGAAAAACGTAAAACAATATCTGTCGGCGAATCAAAGGGTGAATCAAAAACACATGCACCTGCTGCGAAAAAATTTAACATAGGTACATATCATCCAGATCAAATTCAAAATGCCGTCAATGGGATTACTAACGACGGCGGTGGCATGAATGTCAAGGATATCAAAAAGTTATTGATAGAAAATTATCCGGATGATACAACGGCTATTAATAAGCTCAAAGGTCCGCAAGTACGAGTTAGATTGGGTGAACTAGCAGGTATTACTCAGGAGGAGCAATCTTATAGTGAGACAGATTCGGATGCTGAGCATTTCGCGCAAGTTAATTCGAGTTCGTTGTTGGCACCTCCGGGTGATTTGACAAATATGTTGGCAAATATGACTGACGATTGGGCATCTTCAGAAGATGAACTTCAAGTCCCAGAGGAAGAATCCACACTTGAATTTGCAGAGTCTAGTGCTTCAGAAATGAAGACCTCCTCTGGCCTTGAATTCGCAGAGTCTTCTGCAATGGAAACGGATAGTGGAAATGAATTTTCGGACGGGTTTGAATTTGCAGAGTCTTCTGATGTGAAAATGTCTTCAGACTTCGAACTTGTAGAGTTTCCCGATGCGAAGGTGTCATCAGGTCTTGAATTTGCAGAGTCGTCGGCTCTGGAAACGGATAGTGATGCGAGAGAAGCTTCATCTGATCTGACATATGCTGAATCTTCGGATTACGATTAGAAATTTAATCAAATTGACATATAAAGGCTTAAATAATATATACAAATGACTCATAAAATTATGTTATGTTTTGTACGTTCTGATTCAGATATACTCGAAGCATCATGGTTAAACCGTGTTGCAGCGTCTATGGCTACTACTGATAATAATGAAGCTCCTTTTATACACGCTGAATTATTATTTTGCCCTCCTGGTGAAAACACTGGTTCTACAGATACTGTGTCTGGTCTTGCCTGTTCTATCGTGTATTCTGGTTCCGTGCACCTTGAATCTAAGCGTTTTTCGCGTAAAGAATGGTTTTTCCGTTCAATGGAATGTACAAAATCACAATATAACAGTATGATGAATTTTTGCAAAGAGCACAAAGGTGATTCGTTTAATCATCTGGGTTATTATATGTTTTGGGCCCCCGTTGCGCCTACTCCCATGTCTTATACATATTTGGGCATGAGTCCACGCTGGTATTGTTCGGAAATAGTTATTGGCGCCCTAAAAGAAGGCAATATCATCGCGGAAGACGTATCGCATTCAATGCACCCGCATGAATTATATAAGTTGGTCCAAAACAATTCTATGGCGGATTGTGGGCGAAATATGGGTAATATGAGTTTAAGGTTCGTTTGACTCAAGTGTTGTTTCTTTGTGAATGACCGAAATTCTTTTGACGCCATATATAGCCGTTAATAATCCAATTATAAATATTATTTTTTCTACTGTCGATAAAACACTCATATCATCGTATACGACAATTCCAGATATTGTTGTAAATATAAACCAAGATGTTTGATATATAATAATGCAAAAATAAGCATCGTATTTTTCTAAACCTTTATTTAGCCAAAACACATGTATAATAATGGACGTCAAACATAAAATAATGGCAGCACAGAAATTATCTGTTCGTATGGTTAAACACCCATCTTGCATTGTTGAAACACCATAGGCTAAATATTTTCCCATACATACATTTTGTGCGCCCAATGCACCGGCGATAAAAGGGTACCCAAATCGTTGAATAGATTTTGGCAAAGTTATATTCTCCAAAGCAAAATAAAATAAAATGAATATAATCCAATTCAAGATAATGTAAATATAAGAAATCGGCCTTTCTAGTAGTTGTGGTATTGGCATCCCTGAATCATGGTCGGGTGTCACTGAAATAGCTAATAAACACCCTAAAATAACATATGTGATAGCAACCCATTCTTCTTTTGATGGCTTTTCAAATAAAATAACTCTTGTTACCAAAATGTTAATGATAATAGACATGGAACCAAAAACGCCTACTGTTGATGGTGGTAACCATGTCAATGCCATAAAATCTAAAGTGGAAGCTGCTACAGATAAAAATATAGCTATAATGAACAAAGGCCTTGTAAAAACAGTTGTTTTTAGCGGTTGTGGTCGTTTCGAGTTCCTAGTTCTAGGATCGTGGAAAAAAATTTCATGCTGAGCTAATTTTTGAAAATTCATAGAGACAGAGGATGAAATAGACCCCACAAATAAAAGCAAATATCCTACAATTTGTAACCAAATCATAACTTTTAAACCTTTTTAACTTATATATTATAACTGAGCAAATCCATTTAATATTTTTAAAGTTTGTGTATACATATGTAGTATAATTACTAAAAATGATTTTGGGAACTATTGGATCTAAACAAAGTCGTGTAGAATTTGAAGGAAAATCTTTTAAACTTTCTATTAAAAACAAAACGATTATGAATTCTTTATCTATTGTATGTTTTCAAAGAACTGGTCTTCAATTAAAAACGATAGATGTCGCATGGATATCGCAAGAAACGATACAAATCCAAACTATATCGTCTAAAGATTACCAGACTACATGTACATTAATCAAAAACATACCTATGTATGATCTAGGACCGCAAGTTGGATCATGGAAGAAATGGCAAAAAAAAGCATCTAAGGAACAATGGTTGGTGGAAGATTGGAAGATATTTCTCAGCGAAATGGAACCAGAAGTTTGCGAATTAGATACAGAATCATCTGATTCTGATTGGCAACCCCCGGAGTCAGAGTCAGAATCAGAATCAGAATCAGAATGAAAGTCTACAAATATTTTAACAATAATCTTGAAAATTTTGTAGAAAGTATTATCCATAATAAAAACATAATTAATTTAAAAAAAATACTTTAATCTCTACGTTGTCTATTATTAAATGGACATTTTGGCGATCTAAAACGACCATAACTTAGTATACGAATGATACAAGAACGAACTTTATCCATAGAAACATCTTTTAATATTTTAGAACATAATGTAAAGCAAAATTCTCCTAGTGCGTCCCAATCTTCATAGAAAAAATAAGCTCTTGAACTTGTAATCAAAAGTTTATCTGTACCTTTCCAAAAATCACACCAACTGTAAACATCAATATCCTCAATGACAGATTCGATATCAGACCGATTTGGAAGAATAACACATTCACGCAAATTCACCACACCCATTTTTTCCACATAACTGATAATTTCAGGAGGACCACGACATGTCAAAAAATATTCCAGGGCCCAATAATCAAGTTCACGGGGACAATAAATAGGTTCCAGTTCATCTTCATCTTCATCTTCAGACTCTGACGTGAGCGAAGCATCCGACCAATAATCAACGTAAGTTGGCATTTTAGATATTATCTAATAGTAGATTTTTATACTAAATATCCCATCTTTATTTTAAAAACACTTATTCCAAACATAATATATAAATATGTTTGGTTATATAAAATATCTAAATATTTACAATGTTGCCTATATTGCCCATAGATGTTATTTTACACATTGTAAAAATGTTAGTATTAAAAGATAGAGCTATTTTTTCAGTATTATCAAAACGATATTTTCCATTTAATAACTCAGATTGGTATACATTTGCAAAACAGTATTTTTTGTCTGAGTCAAGCAAATTATGTCTTCAAAAAATGTTGGAACGAAATTATGCACAACAAATAGTGGTTTACGTTGTTCATAATCGTGTATGGTCAGCACATTTTAATGAACCTTTAATATCTTGGTCGCCTTGGACTATACGCAAATGCTGTTATAAAACAAATTCGTGCGCGGTCATAGTGTTTCGACATTATAAATTTGTTAAATATATACGCGATCTCGTTCAAAAACTACAATTAAAAACAAAACATATTAAAATATTTGCCCATGCAGAATGCATCAAATGTAGCATTAATTTATTAACCTGCAAACGATTGGAAATGGATATTTTTAGAAATAATAAAAAAAGGAAAAGATTTTGCATTAAAACGTCATTAAACATTTATGATAAAACTAGGGCCTTGTTAGAATTTTGCGTTTCGAACGGTTATTTGTGGTTAAAAGTTCGGAAACTCCAATTTGAGGATTAGTATCTTCGTCACGTTTTCGTTTAGGCGTGTCATTGACCACTATAGTAGACCAATGAGATACCAACTGTTGCATATTTGCAACGGGCTGCATTGACATCTGTTTAGAAATTGCAGAAAACACTTTTTGTTGTTGTTGATCCATTTTATTTATATTTTTATACTTAAATAGTCGCTCTCATCTGTATTTGTGGAGCCCTCTCATAATAAAGCCCATTTTTAATATATAAATAATTTGCCATATAATCTATCCAATGGTGTGTAATTAATAATTTGACCACAATAATTGTTACAAACACATCCATACTGTATTGATATTTAGAACTGAAAATAAACACCATTGTAATAAATGTCCAACATTCACCCAGTATCCAAACCAACATTTTTAAACGTTTACAACGATTTGGAATGATTTGGACAGCAACATGAACAAATATAATTAATTGAGCCAAATCAGATGACCATAACATATTTCCACAAGATCTTTGAGGCCATCTCGAAAACACCCAACTGAGGTCGAGATCAGATGGAATATCATAAATTTCCACACAATTAGGCGTTGAGTCAGGAACAATTGTTAATAATTGTGATATAGAAAAACATGGGATAATAACCAATTGACAACATAATACTTTGGCAGGTAATATAGGAGACCGTGAAAATATCCACCATGCCAATATAGTTACCATAACCCATCCATAGGTACACACGTCCACCATATCACGAAGAGCAATAGACACATATTGTTCGATATTATAACCTTTAACCCAATCTACAAATAAAGTATCATGCAAAGGTTCCCATGAAGTTCCATTCAAAAATGTATCAATATACCATTTCTGACGCAACGAAACTAAATTTGTAAAAACAATATTTATATAAAATAATATAACCGCGCAAGAAATTGCAAAACACCAACGAAGAGACATTACGGGATTTTTAAATAAAACTATATAGTTGATATACTAGAATCCAAAATGTCGAATATTACACAAAATCAAACCATAACGGATTCACAAAATAATGCATGGGTAGAATCAGGAGCCATGGTTTATGTCGCACTCACAGTTGCTTCTTTATCAGCTGTCATAATGTGTTGTGTATGGTTTTTTAAACACCGGTTAGTCAGAAATCGTTACGGTTCAGTATCTACCACCACCCCAGAACACATTGAACTCAATTCTACACATTTAAATTCTGATGAGGAAGAAGATATACCACTCACAGATTCAGAGTCTAAAACAACAGTTTTAGTAAAAGAATACAAAGATGCATTTACATTAGATGACCCAAGTTCTTCAGAATCAGATGTGGGGGACGAAGTAGAAGAATCAGATGTGGGGGGCGAAGTAGAAGAATCAGACGTGATCACAGCAGTATGAAAAAGTATGAAAACAATACTCAACGAAACACAAAAAACTGCCACAGACCAATGAAAAGGACAATTATCCCAGAAAATAGTAGAAAAAATCAAAAAGATTGACAATTCAAGACACAACAGCAAAAATAC
>Ga0302137_1000135_pt1 | contig 28686 bp, 23 predicted proteins | sample CBN3_SCM_MG_FD_203127 | JGI IMG/M metagenome (GOLD analysis project Ga0302137, IMG submission 203127) | Marine microbial communities from Western Arctic Ocean, Canada - CBN3_SCM | ecosystem: Environmental > Aquatic > Marine > Oceanic | place: Canada: Western Arctic Ocean | collected 2017-09-15 | reverse complement strand
CTTGCCTTGACCGTTAGCCTCGGCATAAGTAATCGCGTCACTCAGAGAATTAAAGCTGCCCGTATCTGTGGCTCCTTTTTCGGTCGCAGGTGTTGGTGTTGGTTCTGGTGTTGGTTCTGGTTCTGGTTCTGGTGTTGGTGTTGGTTCTGGTGTTGGTTCTGGTTCTGGTGTTGGTGTTGGTTCTGGTGTTGGTTCTGGTTCTGGTTCTGGTGTTGGAACGTTTACCGCCGTATCCCCTGCTGGTGCAGATTGAGGGGCTGGAGCTAAATTCCCGTCTGAATCGAAAACCATAACCTCGCCATTTTGGTTCACGAGCCCGCCGCCGGCCGTCGTAGTTAACTTGCCTTGGCCGTTAGCCTCAGCATAAGTAATCGCGTCCTTCAAACTCTTTGACATAAACACCTTTTATTATTTTAGAATTAGGGTTGGTGGAAAATTACGCACTGTTTAAAATTTTAATTAAATAATAATTCTAAATACGACAATCCATCTATAGCATCAGGTGCGCAAGAAAGCTTCTCAGACTAATGCTGAACGACACAACTCGAATCGAGCAATTTGGCTAAGGCTTCAAACGCACGTGCCAGCAGCTCCCAAGCAACTAGTATTGTCCGTCCAGTTAGTTCCATGTGCGAATGATATAAACCGATAAGGGCTTCACGTTCGATTTGCGAAATTTAGGTATAAGGCCCATTTTCTAGTGGAATAAGCAGAAAGAATGGAAATTTTTTGATGAGCGTTTTAATAGTCACTCTCAAAATGTCTAATCATTTATACAGAATAATACGAATAGGGGGGGCAATGGAAGGATTCTTATTCAAGGGGTTGTCTTTCGGGGGTTGGTACTATTATGTCCCGACACTGGAGCGCCATAATTACAATTCTAGGGCAGCATGCCGCGATTGAATACCTGGCAATAAGTGACGTTTGAGAGGCAGTTGCTGCTATGAACTCAGGACGTTCGCTCGGCTAAGTATTGTTACTATCATTTTTTGCCCTCCTAGTTGTGTGTGAAGACCATACTGTAATAGGGAAAATGGGGCTGGATTCACTATTACGCTTAGGTTTACTGTATTTCAGCTTAATTCCCTTGAAAGGCCCGTAATATCTTGACCTCGGGGGCCTCTCCTCCTTATAATTCGTGCCCCTTGTGATTTTGCAGCGAACGATACGGAAATTACGTATTTTTCTATAAAAAACAAGGTATTAAGATTTTACGCTTTGATCGTGTAATTGCTCAAGGCAGCCAAAAGATTTTATTGATTTGTTGCGGGGTGGAGCAGTCTGGCAGCTCGTCGGGCTCATAACCCGAAGGTCGTAGGTTCAAATCCTGCCCCCGCTACCAATTTTGGTTAGAAATTTTGAGATGATGCAGTGGAAGCTGATTAAAGCAGTTTAGGCTGCTATCGTACATTCGCTTGGACCTGGCCGCTGCAATAGCCGGGCACTTAAGCTTTTAAGAATGGGCCGCTGGCTCATTTTTTATATGTGGGCAAAATAAGCCAGAAATTGTGAAGAACAGCGAAACGCTTATTGCAGAATTGGTAACACCCACAGTGAATGCTCTGGGGCTGGAGCTTTGGGGCGTTGAACAAATTGCCCAGGGTAAATTTTCTGTTTTGCGGGTCTATATAGAGAGCGAGCAGGGGGTTACGGTAGATGATTGTGCGCAAGTGAGCCGCCAGATTAGCAGCTTGCTTGATGTGGAGGACCCTATACCAGGAGAATATACGTTGGAAGTATCGTCACCTGGGTTGGATAGACCGCTTTTTTATTTGGAACAGTATGAACAATATACTGGCAATGAAGTGAACATTCGATTGCGAACACCACTTGCTGGTAGGCGCAGATTCAAGGGTCGAATTGTGGAAATAAAGGAAGGTAGTGTTTGTCTTGAAGTAGATGGTGAGGAATTTGTACTACCTTTTCCCGACATTGATAAGACGAATGTGGCTATAGAGTAATAACGCTAGACCTTGATTATCAACGCAGGAGTGAGCTTTGAGTAAGGTGATTCGATTATGATGAGCAAAGAAATATTAATGGTTGTAGACGCTGTCTCGAATGAGAAAGGCGTGTCACGTAATGTGATTTTTGAAGCCATTGAATCCGCTTTGGCAACAGCAACCAGAAAACTTCATGGCAGTACTGAAATTGATTGCCGGGTAGCCGTCGACAGAGAAACTGGAGACTATGAAACTTTTCGAGTGTGGACTGTGGTCGAAGAGGAAGAATACCTTGATGAGGCTTCTCAATTTACCGTTGAGCAGGTTGCTGAAAAAGACAAATCGCTCGGCTTGGGTGATACCTGGGAAGAGAAAATTGAAAACCTGGAATTCGGAAGGATTGCGGCCCAAACTGCTAAGCAAGTCATTGTGCAAAAGGTTCGAGAGGCTGAACGAGAAATCGTAATAGGGCAATATGAGGATCGTGTCGGTGAGCTGGTAACCGGTTCTGTTAAAAAGGCCACAAGAGATAGCGTTATTGTAGATCTGGGAAATAATGCAGAAGGCATGTTGCCACGAGATCAAATGATTCCCAGAGAAACATTTCGCGTTGGAGATCGAATGCGGGCACTGCTGATTGATGTGCGATCTGAGCAGCGAGGGCCTCAATTATTTTTAAGTAGAACTTCTCCTGAGATGTTGATTGAGCTTTTCAAAATTGAAGTTCCAGAAATTTCAGAAGAAGTGATCAATATAAAAGCTGCGGCCAGAGATCCTGGTTCAAGAGCAAAAATAGTGGTCAGCACTAACGATGGAAGAATTGACCCTGTGGGTGCATGTGTTGGGATGAGAGGTTCCAGAGTTCAGGTTGTTTCGAATGAATTGGCGAATGAACGAATTGATATTATTTTATGGGATGACAACCCCGCGCAGCTGGTAATTAATTCAATGTCTCCGGCCGAAGTAGCATCGATTGTTGTCGACGAAGACAGCCATACAATGGATGTGGCCGTGGAGGAAGAAAACCTGGCCCAGGCAATTGGAAGAAATGGTCAAAATGTGCGTTTGTCTAGCGAATTAACAGGCTGGACCATAAACGTAATGAGCGAAGATGATGCCGCCGATAAGCAGCAACAAGAGTCTAGCGGCTTCATCGAATTTTTCATGGGAAAACTTGAAGTCGATGAAGATGTTTCCGAGGTATTGGTGCAGGAAGGGTTTACCACTCTGGAAGAAATTGCTTACGTACCATTGGATGAAATTCTGGCTATTGACGGTTTTGATGAGGAAATTGCAAATGAATTAAGGGGGCGTGCGAAAGACGCTCTTCTTACTCAGGCGATTGCTTCAGAAGAAGATATTTCAGCTGCTAATATAGCCGATGACTTACGTAATATTGAAGGCATGGATGACGTTCTGGCCTTGGCTTTGTCCAAGAAGGGGATTCTGAACATGGAAGAACTGGCCGAACAATCAATTGACGAATTAATGGATATTGATGATATGGATGAAGAGAGAGCTGGAAAGCTTATTATGACTGCACGCGCCCCGTGGTTTGAGTGAAAAATATCCCAGGGCTAGAGCAAACAGGAGTAGCGTGAATGGCAGATGTAACAATCGGTGAACTTGCCAAAGTAGTTGGAGTATCTGTAAGCAAGCTGCTGTCTCAAGTAAAAGAGGCAGGGCTGCCGCACGCTAATTCGAAAGATGCTATATCCAATGAAGACAAGAATACACTGCTTTTGTTCTTGCGCGGTGGTCAAGGTGAAACAGATACGTCCAGTGCGGCGCCGAAGAAAATCACGCTGAAGCGGAAAACCATGATTACTCTGAAATCTGGGTCTACTCATGGTCGTGGTAAAGCGGTCAACGTAGAAGTTAGAAAGAAGCGAACTTACGTAAAACGCAGCACGATTGCTGATAACACGCCTGAAATTGAAGTTGATGAAGAGGAAAAAGAATTAGAGTCGGCAGAACTACCTCTAGAAGAAAATGTGGTGGACGCAACAACAGACATACCATCCTCTGAAGCGACTGTTAAGGCCGAAGATACTGAAGCGGTTGAAGAGGTTTTAGTTGAAGGAATCACAACAAAAGATTCAAAAGAAGTTGCGGCTCCCGCGACCAAAAAGCCGACCGCAGATGTTCCTGCAGCGGAAGCAGAGCAAGCACGTGCTTCCAAGTCGGGAGCCAAACGGCGTGGACAGACGAAGGAAGATGGACCCGGGGAAAAGAAAACCCACCTTACGAACAAAGGCAAAGCGCTTAAGCGTCAGGCAAAGAGCCGGCAGTCTAATGATGACTTTGTTTTGGAAGGAGATGATTCTGAAGGAATGGGCGCGCGCGGCCGCCGTGTTGGCTCAAGGAAGCGAAAGTCCAGGTTAAAATCGCAGCACGCATTTGAGAAACCAACTGAATTTATTGCTCGCGATATTATCATTGCCGAAGCAAATGCAGTGCCTGATCTTGCTCAGAGGATGTCAGTTAAAGCTGGCGAGATTATCAAAATTTTGTTTAATATGGGCGTAATGGCCACCATTAATCAAACGCTTGATCGGGATACTTCTACCCTGTTGGTTGAGGAAATGGGGCATAAAGCGAAGTTTGTATCTGACGATGCTCTCGAAGAGCAGCTTTACGAGTCGCTTGCTGCTACAGAAGGTGAGGAGCAGGTTGCAAGAGCGCCAGTTGTCACTGTAATGGGACACGTTGACCATGGCAAAACATCGTTACTTGACTATATCAGGAAGTCGACGGTTGCTGCACATGAGGCGGGGGGTATAACCCAGCATATTGGTGCTTACCATGTTGATACAGATCAGGGCATGATCAGTTTTCTCGATACACCCGGCCACGCTGCTTTTACTGCAATGCGACTACGGGGAGCAAAAGCGACTGATATCATTGTGTTGGTTGTTGCTGCAGATGATGGGGTAAAACCACAAACTGAAGAGGCGGTGCAACACGCTAAGGCGGCAGGAGTGCCTTTAGTGGTTGCAATCAACAAGATTGACAAAGAAGGTGTAGATTCAGACCGGGTTAAGACGGAATTGGCTGGGATGGAAGTAATTCCCGATGATTGGGGTGGCGATACACAGTTTATTGAAGTGTCTGCTATTACTGGGCAGGGAATTGACCACCTTCTAGAGGCGATTTTATTGCAGGCGGAGTTACTGGAATTAAAGGCGTATAGCGATGTGCCTGGCCAGGGTGTGGTTATAGAGTCCAGGCTTGATAAAGGTCGAGGTCCAGTTGCGTCGGTTTTGGTTCAAAATGGGACATTGAAATCCGGTGATATTGTTTTGGCGGGGCATGAATTCGGTAAAATCCGTGCATTGTTCGATGAACATAGCCATTCAGTGGATATGGCAGGCCCTTCAATTCCAGTCGAAATCCTGGGACTAAATGGCGTTCCTGAAGCAGGTGATGACTTTGCCGTGGTTACGGATGAAAAGAAGGCTCGCGAGGTAGCAGAGTTTCGTCGCACTCGCCATAAGGACAGTTTGCAGGCTAAACAGCAGTCAAGCATGATCGAAACTATGTTTGCAGGAATCGGTAAAGAAAATTCTAAAGTATATAACGTCATAATAAAAGCTGATGTTCGAGGCTCGCTCGAAGCTATTAGCTCATCGCTGCTGAATCTCGGCAACGAAGAGGTTGAAATTAATATTGTGGCAGCCAGCGTCGGTGGTATATCAGAAACAGATGCCCACCTGGCAGCTACATCGAAAGCAATGATGATCGGGTTTAATGTTCGGGCCGACAAGACAGCACGGGACATCTTTGAAAACGAAGGACTGCAGCTACGTTACTACAACGTGATTTACGATGTAATCGACGATGCCAAGGCGATTCTGGGCGGCATGTTGTCACCTGAGGTTAGAGAAGAAATCGTTGGTGTTGCCGAGGTTAGAGATGTTTTTAATTCGCCGAAATACGGTCAGATTGCTGGCAGCATGGTGATTGAAGGGACTCTTTACCGCGCCAAACCAATACGTGTGCTTAGAGATGATGTGGTGATCTATGAGGGAGAATTGGAATCGCTAAGACGATTTAAGGATGATGCCAATGAGGTGCGTAACGGCATGGAGTGCGGTATTGGTGTGAAAAATTATAATGATGTAAAAATTGGTGACAAGATTGAAGTGTATGAAACTACTGAGATAGCGCGTAGTCTTTAATAGAAAATCTTGAGCAACTTAGGTGGTCCTGTGTCAAATATTTCACCTCGAGCGCAGCGTGTAGCAGATCAGATTCAGCGAGAGCTTGCCACGCTGATTCAGATGGAAGTAAGTGACCCGCGTGTTGGAATGATTTCAGTAACCGGGGTAGATGTTAGCAGGGATCTATCCTTTGCAAATGTGCATGTCACGGTGATGAACTCTCTCAGCGGCGCAGGCATGTCTAATTCTTCTGGGCTAGAACAGCAAGGGGAGTTGGATAAGCTGGACATTGAAGAAAATCTGAAGGCCTTGAATAAGGCATCAGGGTATTTACGAACGTTACTTGCGAAGAAAGTCAAGTTGCGCGCAGTGCCAAGAATCCAGTTTCATTACGATGATAGTGTAAATCGCGGACATAGGCTTTCGTCACTCATCGACAAAGCGTTAGCCGCTGACCAGGACTTGCACTCCTAGTCCGACAACCAAGCATGCTGGTAAAGTATCCAGGCTACTACAATACAATTAGGATGAGGATGATCGCTTGTCAAGGGCACGACGCAGAAAAGGTAGAGCTATTAACGGAATTGTCGTTTTAGATAAACCAAAGGGAATGAGCTCGAACGCTGCTTTGCAAGCAGTTAAACGAATTTTTGATGCGAACAAGGCAGGCCATACTGGAAGTCTTGACCCGTTAGCTACAGGGGTATTGCCACTCTGTTTAGGTGAGGCAACCAAGATATCGCAGTTTTTACTCGCCTCAAATAAGAGATATCAAACAAAAATAAAGTTGGGGGTCAGAACAGATAGTGGCGATGCTGAAGGTTCTGTGATTAGCAGCTGTGACAAAGTTGATGTTTCGCCCTCTCAATTGGAGAAAGTGTTGTCACGGTTCAAAGGAGAAATTGAACAATTACCACCGATGTACTCGGCCTTGAAAGTAAATGGTGTACCTTTATATAAACTTGCTAGAAAAGGGCAGACCATCGAGAGAAAGACAAGGCTGGTGACTGTTTTTAGTATCGATTTAGTGGAGTACGACGCACCATTCATCGATTTGGACATATTTTGTAGTAAAGGGACATACATAAGAACAATAACCGATGATATTGGTGAAGCGTTGGGGTGTGGCGCGCATGTTGTTGAGCTAAGACGATTGCAGGCAGGTTGTTTCGACCTACAAGAAAGTGTCACATTAAAGCAATTGGAGAGTGAGAAAGCAGATTTTGGTTTGGAGGCAATTGATAAATTATTAATTGACGCCGACCGTGCCGTTGAGGATTTGCCGGAGGTAATACTTCCAGCAATATCAGCAAGTTGTATAAAGCAGGGGCAACCAGTCTTAGCTCGGCATTTGCCAGAAAATGGTTTGGTAAGACTGTACGAGGACGATCAATTTATCGGGATTGGTGCAATCGATGAAGATGGTAGAGTTGCACCGCGAAGATTGATTGTAAATTAATTTATTTTTTTTAGTTTTAGAAAAAATAAGTAGAAGTACTAAATTATTAGCAAGAAAGTATCAGGTAACTATTAGTATGCGTGGTTATTCTGACTTCACATAGAGTTGGTTGTCGGCACTAGTGTGATCGACTTGGTTCTAACCGCATATTAACTGGAGGAAATGAAATGGCTTTATCAGCAGCAACGAAAGAAACTATCATTAAAGAATATGCACAAAGTGATGGTGACACGGGATCCCCGGAAGTACAGGTGGCCTTGTTAACAGCTAACATTAATGAGCTACAATCTCACTTTAAAGAACACATCCATGATCATCATTCTCGGCGTGGCCTGATACGTATGGTGAATAGCAGGCGGAAGTTGCTTGATTATTTAAAGCGCAAGAATGTTGAACGTTATTCCTCGTTGATCAAGCAATTAGAGCTGCGTCGATAAGAAAACCAGCTATTGCATGAATCTTTGAAACATTTATAGCATCGCATAATGCCATGTTCAGTGTATGTTCCAATTCATGTGATCAGCTTATTTAAATTTGAAATTTGGAAATAAGTTCAGGGTCAGAAAAAGAGACCCTGTAGGTAATTCCTAAATAACAGGAAAATATAATATGTTTAATCGAGTAACCAAGACGTTTCAATTTGGTGGTACTACGGTCACACTTGAAACAGGAAAAATGGCAAGACAGGCAACTGGATCAGTTGTCGTTACGATGGGAAATTCCAAGGTATTGGCAACCGTTGTAGGGCGAAAAAAAGCAAATCCGAGTGCGAGCTTTTTTCCGCTCACTGTTAATTATCAAGAAAAAACCTACTCTGTGGGTAAAATACCTGGTGGCTTCTTTAAGCGCGAAGGTCGTCCCACTGAAAAGGAAACACTCACCTCAAGGCTGATAGACAGACCAATTCGGCCACTCTTCCCCAAGGGCTTTATGAATGAGGTGCAAGTGATTTGTAGCGTGATTTCGGCGGACAAGGACGAAAATCCAGATATAGCTGGACTGATAGGCGCTTCAGCTGCGCTTAGCATTTCCGGCATTCCTTTCCTCGAGCCGATAGGTGCCGCTCGCGTTAGCTATAATAGTGAAACCGGTTATGTTCTCAACCCCACTTATACCCAGCTAGAAACTTCACAGCTTGATATGGTAGTGGCGGGCACAGAATCAGCCGTGTTAATGGTTGAATCGGAGGCTCAGCAACTTAGCGAAGATCAGATGTTGGGGGGCGTACTATTCGCACAGCAGGAAATGCAATCGGTGATCACCGCCATTAAGGAACTGCAAGCCGAAACGGGTAAAGAACCCTGGAAATGGGAACCTTCGGCAGTAAATCAGCCATTGATTGATTCTGTGGGTGAGAATTTTGCGGCTTCAGTCGGAGAGGCTTATCAAATTTCTGACAAGATGCAGCGTTACGATGCGCTTGGCCAACTTAAGCAACAAGCAATAGAGCAATGTGCCAACGAAGAGTTCGGCGCGAATGAGGGCGATGTAGCGGGCGTATTTGCTGCCCTTGAGAAGAAGACTGTACGCAACAATGTGCTGGACGGTGCACCTAGAATCGACGGTAGGGACACTAAAACTGTTCGTGATATCGAAGTCGAAGTTGGCATTTTACCGAAGGCCCATGGCTCAGCGTTATTTACTCGAGGTGAAACCCAGGCGCTGGTCGTAACAACATTGAGCGCAGTTAGAGATGCTCAGATCGTTGAAGGGCTAGGAGGAACTGTGAAAGATGCATTTATGTTGCACTATAACTTCCCTCCTTTCTCAGTTGGTGAAACGGGTTTTATGAGTGGACCAAAGCGCCGCGAAATAGGACACGGTAAATTAGCAAAGCGGGGCGTTACTGCGGTAATGCCTTCGGACGAGTCATTTCCTTATGCCATTCGCGTTGTGTCAGAGATTACTGAATCAAACGGTTCTAGCTCCATGGCTAGTGTTTGCGGTAGCAGCCTGGCATTGATGGATGCTGGCGTACCTTTGGCTGCTCCGGTGGCTGGTATCGCAATGGGTTTGATTAAGGAAGATGATCGGTTTGCGGTATTAACAGACATTTTAGGTGATGAAGATCACCTGGGTGATATGGACTTTAAAGTAGCCGGCACAGCTGCAGGTATTACCGCCCTGCAAATGGATATTAAAATCCAGGGAATTACCGAAGAGATAATGGAAACCGCATTAGAACAAGCTCACGATGCCAGACAACACATCTTGGTTGAAATGAATAAAGTGATAGGCGAATCCAGAGCAGATGTTTCCGAGAATGCCCCATCCATGGCAACAATTAAAATCGACACAGACAAGATTCGTGATGTGATCGGTAAAGGCGGAGCTGTGATCAGGGGAATTACCGAACAGACTGGTGCATCTGTGGATATCGATGACGATGGTAATGTGCGAATTTACGGTGAAGATGCCGATTCCCGAGACGCGGCACTGGAAATGGTAAATGCCATTACTGCCGAAGCCGAAGTAGGCAAGTTATACAAAGGCAAGGTTGCTCGCATTGTTGATTTTGGTGCTTTTGTGACTATTCTGCCAGGGAAAGATGGCTTGGTGCATATTTCCCAAATTGCCGAGGAAAGAGTGGAAAAAGTAACTGATTTCCTCACCGAAGGTGAGGATGTGCTGGTTAAAGTTTCTGATCTGGATGCTCGTGGCAGAATCAAACTGAGTATTAAAGAAATTACTGACGAAGAGAAAGCTGACTTTGTTGATGAATAGAGTTTGTTATTAGCGGTGTCGGATGTACAAGAACCCGAGGTGAAAACTTCGGGTTTTTTTTGGGAAGAACAGAAAGACAACTCCCCAAATTTACACAGCATGCTAATATTAATTTCTTTGGTAAAATTATTCTCGGAGCTTAGGCCATGAAAAAATTGATTGTATTTGCCTGTCTAGTGGTGCTTTGGTCGTGTAATATCTCAGTATCGTCTGCGCAAACGGGAGGTTTCGTCTTTTATTCCAGCCTTGCCCAGGAGTGGTTCGAAGCAGGGGATTATTTCGAATGGGCTTCGACTACGGCAAATAATGATGGGCAGGTGGTAAATGTTCATTACCGGACCTTTGGCAACCGCGAAAATCCGGCGATTCTGATATTGCACGGTTACCCCACTTCCAGTTTCGACTTCCGAGAAATGATAGATTATCTCGACGAAGAGTACTTCATCGCTACTCTGGATTTCCCTGGTTTCGGATTTTCTGACAAGCCACTGGATGGGTATAACTATATGTTAGAGGACGATGCCAGGCTGGCCGATTATTTTGTTAGAGAAATAGTGGAAATTGATGAATTCGCTTTGTTTACTCATGATCGCGGTGTAAGCGTGGGCTTATCCTTTTTGGGCAATTATCTTGATGAAAATAAACCTTACCAAATTACCTACCACTTCCTGAGTAACAGCGGTATGTTTTTACCCCTGGCGAATTTGTCTCCTGGACAAACTGTATTGCTTAATGCGGATACAGGGCCGAAAGCGATAGCAAGAATGAAGGCTCAGCCACGGCGTACCGAAGGCTCTCCTAACCAGGTTGCCTATGCCGATATACAGGCGTTCAATGATGGTATTGGTGCGCGTCTAATGGTTGGAAAGTATCTGCTGGAACGAGTAGCCAATGAATATCGCTGGCTGGACAATCTGCCGAGCAGCCCCATACCGGTTGCCTACATCTGGGGATTGTTAGACGCGGTGAATCCGGTGCGTATATCGACCCATGTGTGGGCAACTTATCTAAACGACCGCGATGTACAGAGTTCCTATTGGATAATGCCGACGGCGGGACACTACCCACAGCGTGATCGACCGGAAGAAATGGCGAAAGTAGTCAGGATGGCTTTGACTGGGCAAGTACCCAATAGAGAAGAAGGCGACGCATTTATACGGTCGTATAACAGAAGTCGGTCTGCTAATGATGCGGTTTTTATCGGGCATTCGGATATCAAAGAGATAGAATTTCCAGGCTCGGTGGAATACACACCATCGGGCTATAGATAGAACACATGGTTCTTTATCTACCACAATTCTCTTTGACACTGCCACCGACGAGCCTTCTGGAAAAATACTAAGGGCGACACTCTTCATGAGCGGACCTAGTGATCGATTTGCAGCTCTGCAATCCAAGGGAAAGCGGTACTATCAGGAAGATGATTTTGGCTTTTTTGATAACCGCGATTCGTCTGAAAGTGAAAATGAACATACGTTGCTGGTAGTGGCAGACGGAATGGGTGGGCACGTAGCTGGTGCAAAGGCTAGTCAGATTGTGACGAAATCTTTCATCGATACCTATCAACGCAGTGAGGGGTCAGTCGCATCGCGGCTGCATACTTCCTTGCAGCAATGCAACAATGAAATTGTTGTAGCATCAAAAAAAGGCAGAGCACTAAAGGGAATGGGGACCACTTTGTTAGCTGCTGTGGTTTCTAATAGTGGGTTAGAGTGGATTAGCGTGGGCGATTCTCCGTTGTGGCTTTATCGGGAAGGATCTTTACAAAGGATGAACGCGGATCATTCCATGTCGCCGGTTTTTGCTGAGATGGTTAAGGCAGGCGAAATGACTGAGGAACAGGCTGCAATTGACCCCAAACGGAGTGCCTTGCGATCAGCAGTTATGGGCAGAAAATTGAGCATGATAGATGAATCAACAAACCCCACTGCTTTGCAACGAGGCGATAGAATTCTACTGGCCACAGACGGTATTTTGACTCTGTCTGATGAGCAGGTTGCAAAAATTATAGAGAACAATTTTGCGGCGCCCAATGAGGATAGTGTTACCAGTATCATGCACGATGTTAACGACACCTATAATTTTAATCAGGACAATACTACAATATTGCTCTACTCAATAGCGTTCGATAGCAAACACTAAAATAGCTTCTAACAACGTAAAATTAGGCATGTGTACTGTTGAAATATCTAGGCCACTAATATGGAAATCTGGATAGTATTCACTTTACTGGCTGTGCTAATGCAATCTGTGCGCACCGCCAGCCAGAAACAAATAGCCCAAAGTATCTCGATACCAATGACTACGTTGGTGCGTTTTCTGTTCGGCTTACCGTTTGCAGCGCTTTACTTTTATTTCCTTAAGAATTACTACAGCCTCGATGTGATTACTCCGCAATGGGTTTTCTATCGCTCCGCTAGCCTAGCGGCTATTAGTCAAATAATCGCCACTGTGTGCTTGGTGAAAGCGCTAACTATCCAAAATTTTGCTGTTGGCACCGCCCTAGCAAAGACCGAAGCTATACTAACAGCCATTATTGGTAGCTGGTTTTTCTCAGCTGCTTTGAGTCTGCAGGGCTACTTAGCTGTATTTGTTGGCGTTGTAGGCGTGCTGGTGGCAAGCAATTGGAAGGTAAGTATCCGCGATCTAACTGAGAACGAAAGCATCAAGTTTGGTTTAGGTGCGGGATTCGGCTTTGCATTGGCATCGCTGTGGTTGCGTGATGCATCGCTCTCATTAGAATTACCTAGAATAATGAGTGCAGCGACAGTGCTATTGTTTATGGTAGCAATTCAAACAGTTGTTTGTGTAGTATGGATAATTAAATTTGAACGTGAACAATTACGCCTACTTACTGGCAAGCTCACCCATTGTGTATTTATCGGCATTACTGGTGTGGCTGGATCGGTGGGCTGGTTTACTGCGATGAGCTTACAGAATGCAGCAGTAGTTAAGACCTTGGGTCAGGTAGAGTTCGTGATAACTCTGCTAATTACTTACCTGTACTTTGGTGAGAAGATTACCCATCGAGAGTATGGGGGGATCGCTTTGGTTGCCGTCAGCATATTTCTACTGTTGTATGCTTAAATAACTGTATGCTTGAATTGTTGTATGCCTAAAACGTTCCATTGACTTTTAACGCCAGCGTTCTACCACTTGTACTGCAGGAGTCCTCGATTTCCTCGAGAATTCCATCGAGTATAGCACCGACGAAGCGTTGTCTTTCCTGGCATCTTTTTCCCGGGATAAAAAGTCGGGCATCGAGACGAAAAGTCATGTTACCAAATGCGATAATTTCTGCGAACGCGTTCCACAGTGGATCGCCTGCGCTTAATTCGATGTCTTCCAGATCATAGCGTTTTCGGTTGTCGTCAAACCGATTGTTCCAACTTAACCCGTAGTTCATATTGTAGCGCGGTATATCGTGGCGAAAGCCAATTTCCAGACTGCCACGTACGTACTGTTCCGTTCTGCGGCTGATACCCAGAAAGGGATCGGTAACATCTGAATCCTGCAGGGTAAACCGAGAGGTCGTTAAAACATTGGGTAGATTGATCATACCGAGGCGGATACTGGCGTTGGCTCTAAGGCCATAACGCTTACCGTCGCCAATATTACCGCTAGCGGAATCCAGCTGTGTTGGTGAAGTAGAAACATCTATGCGTTCGATAACGTTTTCCAGGTCATGGTAAAAAATACTGGCGTCTACCACCCCCACATCGTTCGGTAGTCTGTATTCAATGTTCAGGTCATATTGCCAGGCCTCTTCTTGTTGCAGTTGTACATTGCCAGTCTGTACGTTTGTATCATCGTCATTAAAGTCTGAAGCTGCCACGAAATCGCGAAAATTTAATTGGGAAACAGTTTTTTCCAGCGTGCCGCGTAATTGCAATACCGGTGTGATATTGAAGCGATAATCTACCTTTGGCTTGAAGAAGTTAAAATCCCGTTTGTTAAAAACATCACCGCTTTGTTCTATTTCTGAGCTCTCAACTTTAACCGTACTTTCCAGGGTCATGCGTGCATTGAGATTCCAATTATGCACCAGGTAGGGTTCAACCCGTATCTCCTCTACTTTGGAATTGGCATTGGAAACTGGGACTGGTACCAAGCCACCATGGTTTGCCGAGGGTGTTCCTGTCAGTGAATTAACAGCCAAACTCAAATTGGAATTGAGAATCGTTTGCGCACGCTCAATGCCCACTTCAATATCATGCCCTTCAAACAAATCCAGGTTATAGGCGCCCCGTACTATGCGTTCCTGGTTCTTGGAATAAGTATCTAGGAAGAGATTTTTTTCTTCATCGTTATCTAAGACGTCGAAGCGCTCTCTCAACTGACCATCATTACTCTCATTTACAATAAACAGGACCTTGAAACGGCTGCCGTTGGCAAAATTGTATTCATAGTCACCGCCAATTTCCCAGTTGTCTCTGTCGTTGTCATTGTCTTCGCGCTCTTGGGTAATGGGGGTGGTTGCCATTGTTAAATCTGTGGTCCATCTATCGACATCGGTTTCTGCATCATCCAGACCGTAGAGTGCGTTAAAGCGTACGCTGCTTTTGTCGTTAATAAGATAGTCCAGGTTGGTTGAATATTCATAAGCAGTCTGTTCGCGGTTTTGTTCTGCTCTTATCAGGTCATTTGGTGAGAAATCGCCAAGTATGCTGTTTTCCTTGCTCAACCTGAAATCGTGACGTGGAACGGCTTGTCCACTGAATAGGAAATCCAAATTGCCTAGCTGTCCACCATAGGAAAATGAACCCCCAGCTTGGGTTTTGCCATCCCAATATCGGTCCATGCTCGCTTCGTAGGACAAGCTACTGGTTGAGAGCTCTTCAAATAAAACTACGTTGATTACCTGGCCGCTTCCTCTAACATCCAGATCGCCCGATGTGTTCCTGATTATCTCAATGTAATCTACCAGCTCTGAGGAAATTCGACTTAGCTGAGTGCTCGCTTGATTGGTCTTGCCGGCAGTGCGTTTTCCATTTATAAGAATCTGGTTACCACCGGCGCCATCGCCCAGGCCACGCCTTCCACCTGCTCCACCACCACCGCGAGACCGACCACTTCCCTGACCACCTCTCACACCCGAACCGCCTGTGGACCGGGTCATCCCAGGAATACGGTCCATCATGTCCTGCGCTGTCACAGGACCGTATTCTGCAAAATAGGAGGCGGGATAGACAACTGTTGAGTCATCGCCGACTGTATCTTGGGCAAGCCCGACTGGAGATAATATTGCTGTAAGCAGTAGGAGGAATAAGGCTTGAGTCTTCATCTGGTATTTCCTAGTTCAGGTAATTTTTATTCTATATCCTGATAAAGCAGATAAAGTATACAGAGCCTCCCGGATCAAATTATCACAAGTTGTGTGTGTGTTTGCAACGACAGGACTTCAAATTCAAGTGATTTATTGTGTTGTTTCGAGCAGGCAAATTACAAGCTAACTAGACAGCATACTTCAGCTTGTTTAGCAAACCGTATCGGAATTTTAAGCCCAATGCCTTGGAGAAAAGCTGTTCCAAAAAAATTTGGAATAGCTGCTAGGGAGATATAGCGTATCAGTTCGACAATCAGGCGTGGTGTGGTATATACCGGGCTAGTGGCGCCCTTCGTTGACTACGACAGCGGATGCGACGCGCCCCACATTGCGTATCACGTAAGACTGGTTGGCTTTATGCCAGGCCCAATCCGCTCGAGCATCGAGTTCGGTAGTAACACCGTCACCGCGAGCTACATGAAAAAGACCGTCAGCGACCTGAATGACGACGCTGGAGAAATTATGGCTTTGCACTGATGTTTCTTCACCGGGTGCCAATTCAACTCGATAAGATCGAAACCAGGCATTTTCTAATTGCGGCTCACCTGCCAGTCCAGTTGGTCTATCAGCGGCGAGGTTGGTGTTGCCAGAGCCGGCATTGACCATAGCAATGATCCGAAAGAGCCCTGGTCCATTATTCGGAACCTTATGGGTATTTGCTTCCGTTGCATAAGCAATATTGGCGCTAACACCTCCATCTCTAGGACCATCCCCTCTACTTATAGAAGTTAGTAGAATGGCTTGATCATGAGTGTGGGGCAGTGACACATCACCTGGGTTGATCTGCACATCCAGCAAATAAAGATCACCGTCATTATGCACTGTCCTGTGACGCGGTTCGTCTAGCAGGTGCACTACACGCTCCCCGGCAAATTCATCTTCCTGAGCCAGTGGAGAAACAGATGGAGACCCGCCCAAAAGCACTAATGCTGCAATAACGAAACCTAAGGTATTAAGCAATCTTCTTTTTGTCTGTACGTCAAACAATCTCATGTGATCCCCCAAATTAGCTAGCCAAAGCGAGACTAAAAACTACGCTATCTACCAGCCTTTTACCAGAATAAATGGGCCTTTTCATAGTGGGGGCCCATAGTGGAGTCGGTAAAAAATAAGAATCATCCGTATTACGATTTTTTATCGATCTCTATTTATGATCGAATTTGGGCATTATGGTGAGGCAAGCTAGGGAATGGGGATAGGTCGGCTTGCTCTGCTTGCCCCTGTTGCCATTTGGTGCCGATGTAGGTGCTATAGGAACTACGGTGAGCCAACATTTGATCCTCGTATCGATTCTTCATCGAGGTATTGGTTCTTTCCAAGTTCATTGCAGTGAGTTTTTATGAAGATGCTGGAGATACTCTGAATATAAGAGAAGCAAAATGTTCCTGTCCAGTCTTTGGATTGCGTAGGTTCTCATTAACCCTGCAATATGGACCCATTACTGAGAAATGCGGGTGATCTCAAACGTAAAAACGCCGCGTTGGTGCTGCCCAAATTCATCTTCACTTTCGACTACCACATTGTGTAATCCCGGCATGAGGGTTTCCGGTAGGCTATATTCCCAGATGTGAGAAGAACCAACGGGTCTTGGGAAGGCATCATCTGTATCGGCGTACTGCTGGTAGGTTCTCTCCATAAAAGGGTCCGATCTCACCACATAGTCCATTGAGACCTGGCGTCCGCTATCAAGTGACAGGCTGACTTCGTCGCGCTCGCCGCCATCGAATAGGTTCACTACCACTTTAGTATTTGCGAGTAATATACCTCGGTTAATACCGGACTCAGTCGTATCAAGCGCAGGATCTAACACGATACGCAGCCTCTGCGCCGCCTCTCTGCCGTAAGGGAAGGGAATGAATTCCGGAACCAGCGTGACGTCATCAAATTTTAGCAGGTAGAACCCGTTAGGATTACCGTCTTCCATCATGGCATCAGCCACACCACGCAGATCTCTCGGTCCTCGAGTCCAACCGCTGCCGCGTACCTCGGCCAGGGTATGTGCTAACCAGGGTTGCCCGGTCCACCCGTGATTGTGATTGATCTCTACTTTCCAGCTATTACTGGTATCGTGTCCGGCAAGACCATAAATGCTGGTGAACGGTCTTAATAATTCTAAAAGCTCAGGAAAATTATCAGTATTCGGACCCGTGATTCTGGAGCCAGCACTGCCATCGCTGGCTTCTGCGATCAAGGGTATATGGGTTGCTATTACAATGAGCTTGTCGTTCGGAACATTAGCAAGGTCCTGCTCCAGCCACATCATTTGATCGTCTGAAATAAACCCTCGGTAATCGCTGTTGCTGGGACCGCGCTGGCCAGCACCAACATACTCGACATTGTTCAGCGCAACGATATGGGCATTGCCATAGTTAAAGGAATAATAGATGGGACCAAAATGTTTTTTGTACGTCTCGTTCGCATAGTGCGCATTGGGAGACTCATAATTCATGTCATGGTTGCCAGGCAAATTCCATTGGGGAATTCCAATAAGACCGATCATTTCCTTATGCCGATCATACAAACCGAGATTGTCAAAAACCACATCCCCAACCGTAATTAAAAATTTCGCATCAAAGGGATTTCCCAGTAATGTGTTTATCAGGTCTTCTCGCAACATATCTTCGCCCCGATCGGAACTGGCCTGAGGATCGGCAAAGGCATGGGCCGAAAAAATAACTTCCCGAGAACTGAGTTTGTGAAGAGCAAAGTCGATATTTTCCGATAGGGGGCCAGTCGGTTCGATTACCGGCCATAGCCACTCAACGGACGTACCTGCAATAGCTGCTGGAGTACCGTTGGGATAGTGCCGATAAAAAAATTGCGGTAGATTATTGCTGTCAACGGGCACCAGATAACCCGATGGTTGTGAGATAAACAGTATCTGGTTTGCGGGCAGGCTTATTTCGTAATATCCATCGGCGTTAGTCAGTACCAGATTGCAACCATTACTGACACTGACGTTCGCAACGCCAGGTTCGCTCGAGTTGTGCCGCCCGTCCAGGTTGGTATCTTCATAGACCACACCCTTGGCGACCTCCGTCGATTCATTGCTAATGCCACATTGAGCTTGCACTGCCGGAACAAAGAAAACCAAGCCAATCAGACTTAAAATTGCTGCCTGAAATTTTGAATGGGTTTTCATAGAAGGCTCTCAAAAAAGATAATTACTGTACTAAGTGGGGTAATGATAGTCTCATAATCAGTAAATTGTCATCAAAATTGATATAGCGGAAAATGTTATTAATTATTCGTAGCTAGTGGTACGATTTTTATCTTCCCCAGAGCATTGCTCGGTAGCAGTGGTGTCTCTCCGGCTGGACATTCATTTTGCTTTAATATAAAAGCAATAATTTACAGGTACTTCGTGCGCGAGAGTGAACCCGCGTTATCCGCTGGCATATTGCCAAGGATTTTGTACCAATAATCCAACACGGTTATATCAGTCCAGGAAACCAAATTGTTCCCATAGAACCCCAACTCGTGACAGCGTTTGCAATTATGTTCATAGAGCAACTGACCCGCCCTGGCTTGGACGTCGGTATACACCTCATCGCTTATGGTTATTTGTTGCGCAGCCGCTGCCGAGAAAAATAGCCATGCAGGTATAAAGATGAATTTGTTGAAATAGAATCGCAAAGAGTATTTCTTCAGGCAGTAAGTTAACAATGAGACTATTAGGGTGCTCTGGCAGAGTACAAGTCATTAGCTAATCCTAATCGACTTGATGAAAGAAGTGAACCGTCCCTTCTGAAATGCCACAACTGGATTGCCATTAACTTGCCTGTACTCAGTAAGCGTTGCAGAGAGCTTATGCGAAGAAACTGGACATGAACCCACAACAGGGATACTTTTACCTTTTACCTTCAGGCGGTATTACCATGAAGCAAATTATCTTGAATCTTAAGTTGGCTGGATTGCTGGCAATATTGCCGGCCATTATCAATGCGCAAACTCCAGCACCAAACGCCGACCCTTATGCTAACAACCCTAATCCCGGTAGTCAGGACTTCCCTTTGGCTGCACCGGCTGGTGTGGACAGCGGGGCGTTAAATACAGCACTTGATGGTGCTGCTAATACCGGACCCTTTGATCCTGCTACCTGGAAATACGGTGACAGGTTCAATGCACCTGCTGGATCGCCTATATGGAATCCGGTAAAAGCCAAAATGATGGCAGGGGGTATGGTAACCGGTGGAACCATTTTTGCTGCAAGCGATCCAAGCACCTACTGTGCCATGGCCAATGCGGGGTATGATTTCGTCTGGACCGAGATGCAGCATTCCCAACAAGACTGGGATAATGTATCGCGCATGTGGCGTACCTGTGCACATGCCGGCGCCGTCCCTGGCGTGCGTGTAGCCTATACAGATGAACGCGAGATTCAACATGCACTGGATGCTGGTGCGTTGGTGATTGTGGTGCCCACTGTGGACACAGTGGAAGAAGCACGCGAGATAGTAGAATGGACCTTTTTCCCCCCTCTGGGTCGTCGCAGTAATGGCGGTGGGCAGGCGTTCGATCAGAACATGTGGGGCACTGTGCCAGGAGGATATCGCGCCACCGCCAATGACAATATCGTATTGGTGCTGATGATAGAGACCATGGAGGGTGTAATGAACGCAGCGGAAATAGCAAAAGTGGCCGGTGTATCAGCAATTTTTGCGGCAAGTGGCGATCTTGGCAATTTCTCTGGCTATCGCCAGGGGCAGCCAGATTATGAACGCGTGATTAATGTCGTGCACGATGCCGCAATTGCTGCAGATATTCGCCTTTGTGGGTCGCTGGCCTGGCGGGACCGCCCTGACTTCACTTGTTTCCAGGCTGGCAGTGAGACAGCCAATATCCGCCGTGGCGCCGCTGCCGAGCTAGGTACGCTTGCCAATACACAGGGCGAAGTGACAGCGGGGCCTTTCGCTGGAAGACAGTAAGTTCAATCAGACAATTGGCTGGTCGATACGACTAACGGTTGGCCAATTCGATGATGAAGGGCGGTGTCTCCTTGACCACTTCGTCAGCAATCCGCTTTGTCCGGTTTTACATATTGCCTGCCATTTCGTTTGCAAATAGCATCACCATTCCGCCAGCCCTGTCGTCTCGACCAAAGATTGCTAATCGATCGAGATACGCATCCAGCGACTGCATTTTGCCGGTACTCGTGCAAACGTCGATAAACTCCCCGGTCAAACTGGTTCTAACCAGTACAGCGCCCCAGGCAAGATTAAGCATCGGCAGATAAATTTCCCTGCTTAACCAGCCACTATCGATTCCTCGTTTGATGGCAATACCAATCATGGCAGTTGCTGATAGCTCAGCGAATGAACCCGGGTAGTCAATCACTTCGTGCCACATGCCATCGATGTCCTGGAACGGTCTAAGGTTTTCCAGATGTTCCAGGAAGGATGCCATGAGCTTGCTGTAGCCTGGGTGGGATTCCGGCAAATCACTCAAACTAAGTGCTAGGCCCAAAGCTGGAAACCCATTGCCACGACTCCAAGCTACGTCCGCCAGTGGAGAGTGGCGATACAAGCCGTCATCTCGTAATAAAAGACTCTGCATATACTCAACGTGGCTAACTGCCATATCAAAGTATTTGCTTTGCCCTGTGAGCTTTCCTGTTTTTACCAGCAATGGCGTAGCCATGAAAACCGAGTCGCTCATTTCTGAGTGGAAAGGTATGGCCTCTCGCTCATTACCCTGTTCATCAAATGCTAGGTCGGCAGCGCTGATTGTCAGGCGTAACGCATTCTCATCCCCGGTCCGTTCGGCATATTCAGCAAACACCAGATGCCCTGCCATAAGCGATGCATTGGAGACCTCAATAGCCCCCTGTGACAGATACCCCTGGATTAACTGCTCCACTTCTTCCATATATCCAAGCCGCATACGACCTATCAGGCTCATCCCGGGGACGTATGCCGGCGATGAGAAATCATAACCGTAGGTCTCAGCCAATTGCTGAGCCAACTTACTGGGAGTCCTGCTAAGTCGACGCTCAACTTCGAGGCTTGCCGGTGACTCTTCTAGCCCCGGTAACTCTGACAAGAAATTTATAGTAGCGGTTCGATCTGAAAGTAGTTGCACCGGAATTGAGCCCGTGTCTGCAACAGGTCCATCCTGAAGTGCCCTTGCCAAACCTGATTGGTCTTGATCAGCGATTACCACCAAGTCCGGTGCGTGTACGCCTATCCATCGCCAGAGAGCGTTGGACACAGGATTTTCTGCATAGGCATTGCCATCTGGGGGGAAGGCCAAGCTGTCCAAATCCGGATTGGCCAGGGCAATCGCAATCAAATTTATGGGGCGGTCTTGCGCTTCCATTTGGGAATACGTATTCAACAGTGTGCGCACTCGATCCGAAGAGTCAGACTCACCCATCAATCCCGCCAAATACAAAACGGTAGGCGCATCTTGAATACCCGCCGCAATTCCTTGCGCATTGATCAAGCTGCGCTTGGAGCCAAGTCCGACGTCCCATTCCATATTCTGGGCGAGAACCGGCAAAGCCGGTGTCAGTAGCACAATAAAAAGGATGGCAGGGTAGAGTCTTTTTTTCATTATTGATCTCTGTTCTATTCTCGGAGCCTTCAACAATCGAAAAAGACACCACTGAGCGAGGAAGAATAAGAGCTATATTGGTGGATGTCCATGGTTAAGAATGGCTGACGTCCCTACAAACCTTATTAGAGACTAATGCTATACTTCCCCTGAATAGAAGATGCAGATGGATTATTCATGGCCACTTATGTAATAGGTGACATACAGGGTTGCTACAAGCCGCTTAGAAGTTTATTAAAAAAAATTCGGTTTAATCCAAATAGCGACAAGCTTTGGTGTGTTGGTGACCTGATCAACCGCGGCCCAAAATCGCTGGATACACTGCGTTTCTTGCAAGACATGGACTCTGCTACTGAGATCGTACTGGGCAATCACGACCTGCATTTTATCGCTATTCACGAGGGTTGTGCGCCGAACCGCTCAAAAGACACCTTAGGCAAGTTGCTGCAGGCTCGGGATTGCCAGCAACTCAGCGATTGGTTGCGTAGTAAAAAATTGGCACACTACGACAGTATTGAAACCGATTCCGGAATAACTAATTTTTTGATGCTGCATGCGGGGTTTGCTCCCCAGTGGACATTGCAGAAAACTCTTAATTGCGCAGCAGAAGTTGAGCTTGCCCTGCGGAGCTCTAATTACAGAGCGCTGCTAACACATATGTATGGTGATACGCCTGATCGCTGGCATGACAAGTTAGGTGGCTTGGATAGGTTGCGGGTGATTACAAACTATCTTACCCGAATTCGTTTTTGCGATGAAATTGGCACCTTGAATCTGAAGATTAAAGAAGGCTTGAACTTTGCACCATTTGGATTCAAACCCTGGTATGAGTACGAAATAATCAGCCCCAAGGTGAGTGTTCTCTTTGGGCACTGGGCTGCGCTCGAAGGAAAAACCAGTAAGAAGCATATCTACGCACTGGACACCGGCTGTGTGTGGGGGCGGGAACTCACTATTATGCAATTGGAAAACTCCAAGAATTTTTCCGTCACTGGCTAGGTTATACTAACGCGCTTTATTTATTGAACGAGTTGTCATGAAATATTATTTAGTAGGCGGCGCGGTCCGCGACAAGCTTCTGAACTGGCCAGTTGTTGACAAAGACTGGGTAGTGGTTGGGGCGAGCCTACCTGAAATGAAAACCTTGGGATTCACTCAAGTTGGAAAGGGCTTTCCGGTGTTTCTCCATCCTGAAACCAAAGACGAATATGCGCTGGCCCGAACCGAGGTAAAAACCAAGCCCGGATATACCGGGTTCGATTTTGATGCCTCCAGCTCAGTCACACTGGAAGAGGATTTGTTGCGCAGAGATCTGACTATCAACGCCATGGCTCAGACTGATGAGGGTGGAATCATCGACCCCTATGATGGCCAGGGCGACATTGACAAGCGGCTCTTGCGCCATGTTTCACCTGCTTTTAGTGAAGATCCATTGCGTGTATTAAGAGTAGCTAGGTTTGCCGCTCGTTTTGCGCACTTGGGGTTTGCTGTAGCCGATGAGACGATGGAATTGATGGCTAAAATTGCAGATTCGGGCGAGCTGGATTACCTGGTTAAAGAGCGTGTCTGGCAAGAAATCGAAAGGGCGTTGGAAGAAAAAGATCCGTCGGTGTTCATTGCAACGCTAAGAGACTGCAACGCATTGAAATTTATTTTACCGGAGGTTGATAATCTTTTCGGAGTGCCTCAGCCAGAGAAATACCACCCAGAAATCGACACAGGTGTACATATTCTCATGTGTATGGAGGCCGTCGCTAAATTGTCGAATGACCCGGTGGTGCGTTATGCAACACTGGTTCATGATGTTGGAAAAGCGGTTACGCCTAGGTCGAATTGGCCGCATCACTACGATCACGAAAAATTGGGCCTGAGCTTGCAGGCTGGAATAACCAAGAGGTTGCGCGTTCCAAATGAGTTTAGCGACATAGCGCGGCTTGTGTGCGAACACCACACCAAGTTACATCGGCTCAAAGGGTTACGGGCGAAAACGGTGTTGTCTCTATTGGAAGCGCTGGATGCATTTCGCCGCCCCGGGCGCGTGGGCAAATTTCTGCTTGCCTGTGAAGCTGACGTGAAAGGCAGAACCGGATTTGAAGAAGGCGATTACCCCCAGAAAGCGCTATTAAATGCAGCATGCGCTGCGGCTAGTAGCATTGATGCCGGTGCGCTGTTAAAGCAGGAAGAGGCCAAAAACATAAAGCCAGCCGAGTTTATAAGACAGCATCGCTTGGCCGCGGTGGAAAAAGTCCTTGTCGAATTTGCTGCAAATGACTGAGCAATTTAATCAGACGCCAGTGGTTCTTGTAACAGGAGCGGCTAAACGTATCGGCGCAGCTATTGTGCAAAAATTTCATCAACAGGGATGCAAAGTAATTATTCACTGCAATCGCTCCCAGATCGATGCGCAGGCATTGCAGTCGCTGTTGTGCTCACAGAGGGCCAACTCGGCCACAATCATTTCAGCTGACCTATTGCTAGAATCAGACAGAGACAGGTTGGCTCAGAAAGCTCTCGAAAGCTTCGGTAGACTGGATGTATTGGTTAACAATGCCTCGACGTTTTACCCGACAGTGTTCGGCACAGTGACTGAGCCTCAGTGGAACGAATTACTGGATAGCAATCTACGGGCAGCTTTTTTTCTTTGTCAGGCCTTTAAAGATGAATTGCAACTCAGAAATGGCGCAATAATAAACCTGGTAGATATACACGCTGACAATCCGCTAAAACACCACTCGGTATATAATATTGCCAAGGCGGGTCTGAAGGCGATGACTAAGTCGTTAGCGAAAGATTTAGCACCTGAGATCAGGGTAAATGGTGTGTCACCTGGCGCTATATTGTGGCCGCAAAATTTGGAAGGAAAATCCGATAAAGCGGTAGAGGACGCAAAAAAAGACATATTAAGCCAGATTCCCCTAGGCCATCTAGGAACACCCGATGATATTGCCGAAGCAGTTTATTTTCTTGCCCGCAAGGCAAGTTATATAACGGGGCAGGTAATAAGAGTTGACGGTGGCCGCGCTCTATCCTAATCAGACTATTCTTTCCAATCAAAATCAATACGCCAGAGCTTTTGATCTGCGGCGTAGGCCTGCCATAAAGCACCGTAAGTTTCCCCTGATGCGGGATCGATATTGGATTCGGCTACTTCTGCCAGCGGGCAAAGCACATAGGCATTTTTCGTTATCTCCGACCTCGGTAATTCGATGCCAGCTACAAGCCCCTGCTCATTCCCGAAAGTAAGAATATCGATATCCAGAGTTCTGCCGGAGAATTTTGGATCTGTGCGTACGCGACCCTGAGAGTCCTCCAAATGTTTGAGCGTGAGAATTACCTCAGCTAGTTCTTCACCGGTTTCTAAAATAACCACCAAGTTGATAAAATTATTACCGGAAAATCCCACAGCCTCGCTCTCATATACAGAAGAACACAGCAGTTCGCCAAAGTGCTGCCTCAGATTTGCCACAGCTTTGCGAATATTATGTGCCGCTTCGGTGTTACTGCCGAGGCTCAATGTCAGAATCGTCATTATGCTATCGCCTAATAAAGGTCTATTTTTCTCCACGCTCGATTATGACCCCGACATCTTTTGAGCCGGTCACCGCACCTGGCTTCCCGATGCGTAATTTAAGCCAGGGGACATTGAACTCCTGAATAACAAGTTTGGCGATTGATTCGGCGAGCGCTTCGATTAACTGAAATTCGCTTCCTTCAACAAATCCGATAAGTCGTTTCGCCACTGCTTTGTAGTCCAGTGCCTCCGTAATATTATCGCTGGCGGCAGCCGCCCTAATATCTGCGGCCATCTCTAAATCCATGCTCACGCATTGTTTCTGGGTTCTTTCCCAGTCATAGATTCCGATTATGGTTTCAATTTCCAACTCTCGGATGTAAACGGTATCCATTGCAGAGGTACTCCTGATTTAAAGTTAAAGTGCTGGCAGTGTGTCGAGCGGCCAGCGAGGATTGGCGATAATGCTTAAATCATCCTTCTGCCCTGCCAACAGGCGTTGGCAACCTGCATAGGCAATCATTGCGCCATTGTCGGTGCAGTATTTTGGCTGTGCGTAAAATAGCTTGCTTCGCATCTTTTCTACAGTGCTCTGCAATCCATCGCGCAGCCTTAAGTTAGCACTTACCCCACCGGCGATTACCAGTGTGTTCATACCAGTGTGTTCAAGTGCCCGCCGACACTTAATCATCAAAGTTGCAACTACTGCGTCTTCAAAAGCCCGAGCAATATCGGCACGAGTCTGATCGTCTAGGCCGCCTTCAGCGTCGTTGTGATCAGAAATTGTGTTGCGTACAAAGGTTTTCAGCCCACTGAAACTAAAATCCAGGCCTGGCCGATTAGTCATGGGTCGGGGAAAGTGAAATCGATCGGAGTCACCCTTCTCTGACAATCTGGCCACCTTTGGTCCACCCGGATAAGGCAGACCCAGCATCTTACCTACCTTGTCAAAGGATTCCCCAGCCGCGTCATCCAAGGATTCACCAAGTAACGTATATTCCCCAATTGCTTTTACCTGCACCAGTTGGGTGTGTCCACCGGAAACCAGCAAGGCAACAAACGGAAATTCGGGGGGATGCGATTCCAGCATGGGTGCAAGCAGATGACCTTCCATGTGATGAACGCCAATAGTCGGGACATTCCAACCCATACCCAACGACCGACCAATTGAACCACCAACTAATAAGGCGCCGATTAGCCCCGGGCCTGCCGTGTAAGCGACACCCTCGATGTCTTCCGTGTTCAGCTTAGCCCTTTTTATGGCTTCCTGAATCAGCGGTAAGGTCTTGCGAATATGATCACGGGAGGCCAATTCAGGGATGACCCCCCCGTATTGAGCATGGATTTCGACCTGACTGTAGAGGCAATCTACCAGTAGGCCTTTCTCGCTATCATAGATAGCGACACCGGTCTCGTCACATGAGGTTTCTATACCAAGTACTATCATCTAATTACTCGTTTTATCAGTATCATTCGCCAATTTGGGTGGTTGCCCAGGGTTGAATACAATGATTAGAAAAGCGCCATCATGCCAAAAATGATGAGCGAACCCAAATTCTTACCTTCTGAGGCGTTTTAAAGCGTTAATTCTTTGCATTTCAAGCGGTGGGGCATTATTATGTGCGCCCCTGAGTTTTCGGGGAGGTTGAACGGGAACACAGCAAGGATTTCATCAAGAATTTAATATAGAGCAGGCAGGTATATATAACTCATGCCAATGGTAAAGTTGAAAGAAAATGAGCCGTTTGACGTAGCACTGCGTCGATTTAAGCGCTCGTGTGAAAAAGCAGGTGTTCTGGCCGAAGTACGACGTAGAGAATTCTATGAGAAGCCCACCTCTGTCCGAAAGCGTAAAGCTGCAGCAGCTGTGAAACGGCACCTGAAGAAGCTGCAACGGGAAAGTAAAAAAAGCAAGCGATTGTACTAGTCATCTAACCTCGCCAGACTAAGTTCCAAATTTTTTATTGCTCTGTAGAGCACTGGGATAAACATGGCCGAAAGCCCACTCAAGCAAAAAATCACCGCCTCGATGAAAGATGCCATGCGTGCCAAAGACAAGCCACGCCTAGGAGCTATTCGTCTCGCACTATCCGACATCAAGCAAGTAGAAGTTGATGAACGCATCGACCCTGATGATGCGAGAATCATTACCATCCTGGATAAAATGGTCAAGCAACGCCGTGAATCTATCAGACAGTATGGAGCTGCTGAAAGGCAGGAATTGGCTGACCTGGAACAACAAGAAATCGAGGTGTTGCAGGAATTCTTGCCCCAGGCCCTGAGTGAAATCGAACTGGCGGAACTCATCGAAAAAGCTATCACCGAGACTGGCGCAGAAAACATGAAAGACATGGGCAAGGTCATGGGGATAGTTAGGCCTCAAGTCGTTGGCCGGGCAGATATGTCAGCGGTTAGCGCTGAAGTCAAATCCTTGCTGGGCTAATGCTACGCTAGCAGTGTGAACCACTAGTTGCTTCGATGTATTCCTTCTTATGCTACAGCACCCTCTTGCCGTGATGGTGACATGTTACACTTTTAGATCGATGGACCTCTAAATAATAGTTCGTCGAGCACAATAGGTTCTTGGTGCACTCAGGCACCAGGTACTGTGTGTTTAACTCCCAATTCCTATTTTTAGCAGCTGTAATTTATGGCAGGATTAATCCCACAATCGTTCATCGATGACTTGTTAAACCGAGTCGATATCGTCGATGTCGTGGATAACCGGGTTCAGCTTAAAAAAACCGGGAAAAACTATTCCGCCTGCTGCCCTTTCCACCAAGAGAAGACCCCTTCCTTCAGCGTGCAGCCAGAGAAGCAATTCTATTATTGCTTCGGTTGTGGAGTCGGCGGTAACGCCCTTGGGTTCGTCATGAATTTTGAGCAGCTGGATTTTCCCCAGGCAGTTGAAATGCTGGCGAAGGAAAATGGTATGGATGTTCCTCGTGAAGAAAGCAAGGCGGCTACACAGCGAAAATCCGAGAACGTAAAATTATCTGAGA
>Ga0302137_1000133_pt1 | contig 28929 bp, 30 predicted proteins | sample CBN3_SCM_MG_FD_203127 | JGI IMG/M metagenome (GOLD analysis project Ga0302137, IMG submission 203127) | Marine microbial communities from Western Arctic Ocean, Canada - CBN3_SCM | ecosystem: Environmental > Aquatic > Marine > Oceanic | place: Canada: Western Arctic Ocean | collected 2017-09-15 | reverse complement strand
CTGTAAGATGCCTCGACCGAATGCTTCATAAAAGCGACGTTGTCCGGGCTGCTCTAACAGTTGTCTCCATTGGTAGTCATATCTATCAAGATTGTCACCGTCACGTCGCATGCGCCAACTTGTCCAACTCCCCAAATAAAACTGCTGGTAGATGAATCGAAAGCTATTCAATTCCTCTGGCGAAAGTGAATCCCAGTCGTTAAGAGCCTTCCAATACAGTTTTCTTGTGGACTCATCTCCGAATACTGAAAAGATGAGGTCCTGCTGCCTATTTTCTTGCACGAACACAAAGTCTCTTTCCGAATCCCTGTGCTGTATTCGAAGCTGGCTCGCCAAAAATGCGGCCACTGCTAGCGTCGCCGCTCCCGTGGCGATCTGCGCGATGATTGTTAATTGTTCCCAGTCCATACCCTGTCCTTTCCATTCCCGACAGAGAGTAACCGTTGCCCAGAGATTTCGTATAAGAGCAGTCCCCAAACACAGGGACTAGGGGTGGCAACGCCTGACCCCATACCGTTACTATTTGAGACGTGAAACGATTACTTCTCTTATTGATCCCGCTCCTATTAGTCGTTGGGTGCTCTGACTCCTCCGACTGAGTGTGATCTTGCGTTCCACATGGGGATAGGAAATCAACTTACAGTCAGTTTTGAATGAGTTACCTTTCGGTTCAGTCTGAGATCTGTTTGCGTCGCCCCCCCACCCATGAAGAGCAGTCGAGCAACCTTTGACCCGTATCCCAGGTAGCTCCCGTCGTTGAGTCCCAAAGGTTTAGGGCCAAAATATTTGAAGACTGGAATCCACCATTACCGCCCGAAATTGCGTACCACGGAATTATTGGAGAATGGGTGGAGCAGTTGCAGGTATATAGCATTCAGCTATAATCTTAGGCACATCACTTAAACACTATTAAGTTGATTAAGTAACTTATATATTATGAGAGTAGAACAATAGAGATGATACAGCTCTTGAAATACGTTAAGGAGTATAGAAATGAATTTTAAATCGTTATATATATCTATATTAAGCCTGATGATGGTCTTTGTTACATCAGTTGCATGTAGTGTTGCAGAAGGTTTTCTACCAGAAATGGAACCTTCCTACGAAGTATGGGCTGTTGACCAATCTCCCACTGTTAGCGACGGGACTGGTGGACTCCTCTACATATGGGATGGGAAAGATATTTTTCTAAAGGATGCTAAGAATGCATCTCCTGAAATTATAGATCTGGCAAAGGCAGCTAAAGACGCTAATTGCGATGCCCCAACAAAGCCACATATGATACTTTCGAACTTTACCACTCCGAAGGCCAGTCACGTCCTTCTGGCCAATGTGGGTTCTGGTAATACTTTCTTCATAAATATTGCCAGTCGTGAGATCGTCGGCTGTGTCAGTACAGTAGGAGGTTTCAATGGAGCAGGTGGAACAACAAATTCCCACGCCTCAGTTGCATCTCCTGATAACAACATGGCTATAGTCGCAAATATTGGCGCAAAAGATGAATCTGGGTTCCTTCATAAAATCCAGACTAACTACACGAGTGATAATTACAACTTAGTGGAGACCTTGGCCTTAGACCAATTCGCCAATGAATTAGGAACTTCAGTGGTGCGCCCGATCTGTCACGAATTCACTAGTGACAGTAAATTCGCCTACATAACTTTAGCTGGTGGAGGTTTATTGGTAGTAGACGTGGGTTCTGCAGATGGAAGCACACCTATGACCGTGGCGAAGGTCTATGACAAGGCTACCGTTCCAGGCATCGGGTGTGGTGTATCTCGTTTACCTTTTAATAAGATAATGACCAATGGTGAAAGTGGGGCTAACGGAGGAGATGATTTCCTTTATACATTTGATGCTAGTAGAGCTATAGACGGAATATTCCCTGACCCAGTGCAGATTGAACTCCCAGGTGAAGACACACATGGTGCGGCTACCTGTACTGATCAAAAGGGCAATATATTTGCAATAACCAGTATGCGCGTAAGTAATGACGTCAACTTCGTCGATCTTCAAACCAATAAGGTCGTAGCGACTCAGTCGATGGCCACGTCCTTCAGCCCTGATCCAAAGCCTGACGTAGCACACATCCTGGGCAACAAGATGTTTATTGCTTTGCGGGGTTCTAAACCGCTGTCGGCTATCGGCTCCCTTGAGAATGTTCAGCGGACACCAGGGGTGGCTGTTTTGACCATCAGCGATGATTGCAAGAGCTCCAGTTGGGAAGAGAAAGACCTCGCATCAATGGAAGATCCGGACAGGCTGGTTACTCTTAAAGATGGATCGGAAGTCTCAGCTTCCGACCCGCACGGTCTGGAAGTAATAATAAGGTAAGGATTTTTGACGGTTAAATTGCAATCACATGGGCCGTATTCCGACCCATGTGATTGTAGCTAAATCTTTTCTATTTGCTGAACAAGGACAAGCCCCCACCCATGAAGAGGAGTCGAGCGAACTTCTACCCGTACCGCTCGCCTTTGGTGGCACAATGGTGGCAAAGCAGTTAAATACTGCTATATTTAGTTGCACATGAAATAGCCTGTTTGCCTTGCTGTGAACGAGTAGTTGGGTTCACATAGGAGCTATATTTATAAGTGCCATTTAGGTGTGAATTGTAGAACTATTATTTTGCTATAGTACAACTGCTAGAGGACACATTATGACATCAACAGAAAACAAAACTGACACGAGTCGATCCCTGTATATAAGTTACATGGCTAAAACAACTGATCATTATTTGTCACAGGGATTTGATAACCCATATCAGTGGGCTCGCTTCAAGGATGTGCCTTTCACTCCACTTAAGAAACCATTAGCAGATTCTCGTGTTGCACTTATCACGACGGCTGCACCGTATCAGCCCGATAAAGGTGATCAGGGTCCGGGAGCACCGTACAACAACGACGCAAAATTTAAACATATTTATACACACCCAAGTGAATTGATACCGGATGTACGGATATCACATATTGGATATGACCGAAATAATGCAGATATCGATGATCAGCGAGTATATTTTCCGCTAGAGCGATTGCATGAGATTCAGGAGACCGGCCGATTTGGGTCAGTAGGTCCACGACTATACGGAGCACCGACATTGCGGAGTCAGAGAATGACCAGTGAGCGTAACGCACCAGAAATTCTTTCGATGTGTCGAGATGATGAAATTGATGTTGCACTATTGGTTGCTGTCTGACCAGTTTGTCATCAGACCGTGAGTCTGCTAGCTCGGCACTTGGAAGAGAACGGAATTCCGACAGTAATAGTTGGTTGTGCCCGCGATATTGTCGAGCAGGTCGGTGTGCCAAGGTTCGTGTTCAATGACTTTCCACTTGGTCATCCATGCGGCAAGCCACATGATGATGTTACTCAGAAAGGTATTCTGGACTTAGCGTTCGTGACGCTTGAGAATGCTTTCGTTCCTCGAACAACAGTGCAGAGCCCGTATCGATGGAGTGACGATGAGTCATGGAGAGATCGGTACATGAGGAAAAGTGACGACTAAAACCCCCCTGGAGTGAAGCGCCATAACTATGACTCATGTAGGTAGAGTGGTTCAATTGCCTGTGTCGATTGCGGGCACATTGTTATTGTCCGAAATGCCCGGTTCAGAAAAATCATTGATGGATTGGCTCGCAGGTGCAGAAGCTAGGGACACAGATCTAATAGTAAATTTAGCCCAACGAGACGAATTGTCGAATATTTCTCCCGAGTACTTGGCATACATTGAGAGCAATGAAGGGATCGAGGTATCTGGCTTTCCAATAGCAGATTTTTCAGTGCCAGTCGATATGGAGAGGTTTCATACCCTTGTTGAGGAAGTTATTCTGAGACTTCGCTCAGGTCAATGCGTGATTATCCATTGTAGAGCTGGGATCGGTAGATCTGGCTTATTTGCGGCCGCCCTTCTCACAGCGTTGGGGATGTCTTCTAATGACGTATTGCTAAGCGTAAAAAATGCTGGAGGAAGATTTGAGACAGAAGTACAGCGTAGTTTTTTAGAGGACTACCGAGTCTACCTCGCCGAGAATTCCTTGAACTATTAGCTATAAAATCTGTGAGAGGAAGAGCTTAGTGCGATCTTCTTGAGGATTATTGAAGAAATGATCGGGTGTCCCTTGTTCAACAATTTGCCCCTCGGCGAAGAATAAAAATCGGTCGGCCACCTCACGCGCAAAGCCCATTTCATGAGTAACCACAATCATTGTCATTCCGGATTTTGCAAGCCCTCGCATTACGTCGAGAACCTCTTTTATCATCTCTGGATCGAGTGCTGAGGTTGGCTCGTCAAAAAGCATAATTTTTGGTTGCATCGCAAGCGCCCTTGCGATTGCCACCCGTTGCTGTTGGCCACCAGAAAGTTGGGTGGGAAATTTCAGAGCCTGTTCCGGGATTCCGACTCGAGTCAGGCCTGCCATTGCTAACTCTTCAGCATCTTTTTTGGGCATTTTTTTTACTTTTCGAGGAGCTAATGCGACGTTATCTAGCACCGTGAGGTGTGGAAAAAGATTGAATTGTTGAAATACCATACCCACTTCAGATCGGATTTTTTGTAGGTTACGGCTGTCATCGTTGATTTCAATTCCATCGACGATGATTACACCAGCTTCATGTTCTTCCAGTTGATTGATACATCTGATGAAAGTCGACTTTCCAGACCCTGATGGCCCAAGCACAACGACTACTTCGCCCTCATTGATATCAGCTGAAACATCCTTCAGAGCTTGAAAGTTGCCGAACCATTTGTCAACATTTTCAGCGTGAATTATAACTTTGTTAGACGAGTTCTCTGCCATAGGTCATTCTCCTGTGGGACTAGCGTGTGCCTAGTCCTAGATTTTTTTCTACTTTTTTACTGAGATTGGACATGGACCATGTCACTACCCAGAATAAGAATCCAACAAATATTAGAACTTCTAACGCTGTGCCACTATATGCAAGCTCATTAAATGCTTTTCGGCCGACCTCGAGAACATCAACAACGCTAATCAAGTACACAAGAGTAGTGTCCTTAAAGAGTCCGATGTATTGGTTAATTAGAGATGGAAGAACGGCACGAAGAGCCTGTGGAAGGAGAATTAGTCGAAGAGTTTGGAAGTAGCTGAACCCAATTGAGTCAGCAGCTTCATACTGGCCTTTTGGAATTGCTTGCAAACCTCCTCGTACAACTTCGGCTGTATAGGCTGCGTTGAAGATAATCAAAATTATCATGGTTCGGATGATTACATCAGCCTCATTCAGACCAAACCAACTCGGCAGGATGAATGGAAGAACAAATCGACCCATAAATAACCAGGCTATCAGGGGGGCGCCACGTACTATTTCAATAAGACTGGTAGAGAGTATTTGAATAGCGGGATAGCCTTGTGTTGTTCGGCCGAGTGCGAGCAACACTGCTAAAGGTGTACCAATTACTATTGCGATGGCTGCCAGTATGACATTTACAAATAAGCCACCCCAATAATTGGTAGTGGGCGCATCACCAATGAAGAGAAAAATTAAAACTATCGGTATAAGAAGAATCCAACCTAATGTCGCTGCTTTTGCCAATATTGCACTCAGATTAAGTTTTGCGTCACCGAAGTACCCCAAGGCATAACCAGAGAGACCGAGTAGCAGTCCATACCCAAACTTCAAAGCATTTGAGTCGAATTCCAAAAACAAATAGCTGATTATTGTTCCGGCAACGAAGAGACTGATTAAGACTCGTCTGCCCGGCCGTAGCCAGAGTGCAGAGCTCAGACCAGTTACGCCTGCAAACATCCAGACTGATGGCCAGATTCGCCACATATGTTCTTCAGGATACCGTCCGACCATGAAGGCTCTTCGTTTATCACTAATTACTTGCCACTCAGCATTGACTACGAACTGGGCGATCGTGATGAGAGCCCATACTGCTATCACTAGGGTTAGCAAGGTGATGGCAGTATGTACTTTTGTTTTGAATAATTGAGACTTTGTATCTGAAGCCTCATAAGTCATTCGCATACGCTGAAGGGGAGAAAGTTCAGAAGTTGGTTGAGTATTATTCGACATAAATACCTTTATATACCTGATCTCTGTACATACCAGTTAAGCCCGTTCATCACGGCTGAGATGAAGAGTGCCATTACGAGATAAATTAAGAGTAAAGCTGTGAAAATTTCGAGACTATGTCCAGCGTTATTAGAAATTGTTCTTGTAGCAAACACAACATCAGAAAAACCGATTGCTACTGCGATACTGGTATTTTTAGTCATGTTTATATATTGATTGCCTAAAGGTGGAATCATAGTGCGCAGGGCCTGTGGCAGGATTATTAGTGTGAGTCGCTGGTAGGCAGAGAGTCCGAGAGCTTTTCCAGCTTCAGCCTGCCCAGCGGGTAAAGATAAGATACTTCCTCGAACGATTTCCGAGATGAAGGAGGCTGTGTAAAACCCAAGAGCCACCACAATCGCTAAAAATTCTCCAGTGATTACCATTCCACCTTTATAGTTTTGAATCGCACCTTGGGCACCACTTTCGATAATGTCAGGTGTTTCTCCGGTAAAGGGCGAATCTAAAAGGATATATGCGACCACAGATATCAAAAGGAATATGAGTATGGGGTATCTATTAGTTCTTTGATTTCCACCTAGAGCATCTTGGCGTTTTTGGAGATATCGTCTGAGGATAAATACCCCTATGAGAGTCACGCCAGAGACGAAGAGCCAGATACTTAAATTGTCCTGACCGACCAGCCAGGGAATCGCAAAGCCCTTGTTGGAAATATAAACGAAATCTTGGAGTAGTTCTAAGCCAAAGAAATTGATATCCAGTGCAATCGCGTCGCTAATAGCTGGTGCACTCAACCATATCACTACGTACCAGATATAAATCTGTAAAAGTGCGGGTATATTTCTCAAAATTTCTACGTAGAGTGTGCACGCCTTTCGAATTAAATAAAAATCAGATAATCGCCCTATTCCGACTAGTAGTCCCATGAGGCTTGCAAAGCCAATGAGTACAGATGCAAGGCGAAGAGTGTTCCATGCACCATTTAGGATGGCATCCATACGACTGTCATTACTATCAATATCAAATATAAGACCATGTGAGAGAGCTATACCGGCTCGCGCATTTAGAAAGTCAAACGTCAGGAATGGTGGACTGGACGAGAACCTAGGTGTTTGGACATTCTCAAGATTTGAGAGCTGTCCGATCAGTCCAAGTCCGATAAAAACAACTACCAGAACAGCTGCGCCCTGAACGATTGCTCTCCTGTATGCAGAGCGATACCAGAAATCGGTGAGGACATTCATTTTGAGATGAACCTGTCACTAGATAGTTGGAAGTTTAGAAATATCTATCAAAACCTCAGTATGCCTGAATATTATTCCAGGCATACTGAGACTTTTGATATTCGATGAGCGGTGGTCAACAGTAATAAGGGTGACCTCCTGATCACCTTATCTAATCGGTGGTGAATAGATCAATCCACCATTAATCCAAAGAGCGTTCAATGAACCTTCTCTTTCTAGACCAAGTGGCGTAATGTTCTTTTCGTAAATTTCACCATAGTTACCGACCTGCTTAAGTACAGCCTGCATAAATTGCGGACCGACTGCCAGACCCATATCAGTGACATCCCCACCTTCGTAACCAACTCCTAATAAGAGGGCGGTAGCTACGCTGTCGGGACTTGCGATTTGAGCATCAACATTTGCGCTACTCACTCCGAGCTCTTCAGCCTGGAACGTACCGAAAGTTACCCAAGCGACGATATCAAACCATTCGTCATCACCGTGTCGAGTCAAAGGTCCGAGTGGCTCCTTGGACATAGTAACTGCCAAAATACGGAGTGCATCTGCACCATCTGGGTATACACCCCTTCGTGAGGCCAGACCTGATTTATCAGTAGTCCATCCATCACATCGCCCTGCAAGAAAAGCCTCTTGTAGAAGATCTGTTGTCTCAAAGGTAAGTGCTGTGTACGTAAGACCACGCTCCAAGAATTGCGAAGCAAGGTTTAACTCAGTAGTCGTACCCTGGTTCACACATACGGTCGCGCCGTCCATATCTTCAAGTGTTTGGAACGGTGAGTCAGCTTTAACCATCATTCCCTGACCATCATAAAATGTTGGTGCTGCGAATGATTGCTTAAGATCAGAGTCTCTGCTCAGTGTCCATGTGGTGTTTCGAATTAAGACATCGACTTCACCGCTTGCAAGTGTTTCGAATCGATTGGCACCAGTTGTTTCAACGAATTCAACTTTACTTGAATCACCGAAAACAGCTGCTGCGATTGCTCGACAGTAATCTGCATCAAAACCGGTATAGCTTCCGTCAGCTTCAAGTTGACTGAAACCAGGTAGTGAGCCGGAAATACCGCACTTCAAAGTACCGCGATCTTTCACTTTTTCAAGAGTGCTTTCGCCACTTGCTGCTGAATCAGCTGCGTTAGCACTTGTGTTATCTTCATCATCTGAAGAACAAGCGATTAGTGCTACTGACGCAAGAGCTAGTAGTGATAACAGGAATCCCCGCCTTAGCCATGACATGCTCATGTGCTTTCCTTTCTCTTTCCATTTGTTAAGTCATTAACACTTTGTTAATGCTTTTGGTAAATAAGTGTATTGTCAGTCTGATTCTTGTGGTTGTCTGTTTATTCCAAAATATATACAAATTTAATGCTATTTAATGCAGTTAATTAGAGGGTGTCAGACGTGAAAACGCTATAAGTCCCTACACAACGCTAGATCAATGAGGTATTTCAGGACGATTCTCTTTCGATATGATCATGTTTCCAAATCGGGGCTTCATTCACCTTTGCTATAAGAAGCGTAACTAGGAAAGTTGTGACTAGAAGGATTGCCACCGATGGGCCGGTTGGTAAATCAAAAATATAAGAGAGAATAATACCTGCGATTGACCCAAAAATCGCAAAGAGTTGTGTCACGATGACTGTAGTTCGCAGTGAGCGACTCACTTGATTTGCGCTGGTGAATGGAATGATTAGTAATGCTGAAATGAGTACTACTCCTAATAGCTTGACTCCAGCGATCAGTGCTAGTGAGGTTCCGACGAAAAGAAAATACTTAGCTGTTCGGGCCGGAAGCCCCAAAACTGAAGAGAGCTCGCGATGGATAGTGGTAAGCACTAGAGTTCGCCATTGATATTTGAACAGGATCAGCGTAGCGATAAAAAAAACAGCCAACAGATATATGTCTGGCCAAGTGATGCTCAGTATGTTTCCGAAGAGATATGAGAATAGTTCTGGTTTATATCCAGGAGTTAAGGACATAATTATTATCGCAGCACTCATCCCGCCAGCTAAAAACACTCCGATCAGGCTGTCGTGAGTTACTAGATTTGAGTCATCTACAAATGCCAGTATCGATCCAAGAATAATTGCGACAGCAGCAGCCCAAATAAGAGGTATTCCGCCAAGAAGAATGCCAATTGCTATACCTATGAGCGAGGCATGGGCAATTCCATCGGCCATGAAGCTAAGCTTACGAGGCACGATGAAAGTGCCGAATAGGCCAAGTAGGCTCGCGAGCATGACCGAGCCAAGTAATGCTCTTTGCATGAAGGGAATTTGAATAATCTCAGTTATTAATTGCATTATGGTTCATTAAGTTAAATATTATCGACATAACAGTACCCATCATGGGTATCAGTAGGATCTGGCGTCAATTTTTGAATTTGTCTAATTTTTACCTTTGAGATTGAATTCTTACAGATACAGCTGTTCGACCGATCGCAACTAAAATTCTTATTCAAACAGATAACGTGGTCGGCGTAGCTAGAAACCATTTGCCAGTCGTGCGTGATAATCACAATTGTCACTCCACTATTTTTTATCTCCAAAATTACATCGAGGATATGCTTTTCACCTGAGTGGTCCACGTTTGATAGCGGCTCATCGAGAAAAAGTATTTCAGGATCTCGTGCAAGCTCAGCCGCGAGAAGTAATTTTTGTTGCTGCCCCCCTGATAATTGTGTTATCGGTCTGTTGGAATATGAAGACGGAAAATCAACCCTATCGAGAGTTGATTCCATATGCTCAGGGAAAACGTTGGCGGTGTATTTGAGGTATTCGCTCACTGTCATCTGAAGTTGTTTAGGAAAATCAACAGACTGTGGTACGTACCCAGCAGTAACTGGAGAATTCGTGTTTATTTGAGAGTTGAACGAAATATCACCAGCAAGTTTTGGAAGGAGCCCTAAGATCGCTTTAACCAAGGTAGTTTTGCCTGAGCCGTTTTCACCAACTAAGAAGGTGAGAGAATTCCGGGGTACACAACAAGAAGCCTCACACAGAATTTCTTTTGAATCACGAATGACCGTAAGGTTTTCACACTCGATGATATTTTCTGAAGGTACGTAGGTGGTTGAAGTCATTGTGCTATTTCAGATAAGTACATATTTTTTGTTAACGATTGCAATAGGTTAGATGCCATATCTTAGTGAGGTCCATGTTATTTAGCTAGGGTGCTAGTCAGTGTTCGGATGTTGTATTTCAGAAGTGCTTGATAGGTTTCACGTCCTTCTACACCGCCTAGGGGATCTAGGATATTGGTTTGTAAATTGTTGTCGTTGATAAACGCTGTGAGACTATTTGTTGAAAGTTGTGGCTCAGAGAATATGGCCTTCACATTCTGTTCTTCGACAGTATCAGTAAGTTTTTTTAGATATCTTGGTGATGGTTCTTCGGCACCAATTGGTTCAAATGATCCGGCAAGATTTAAACCGAAGAATTCAGCAAAGTATGCGAACGAGTCATGTAACGTGATGAATGCCTTGTCATGAACTGTTTCAGCTAAGTCAACCAGTTCTGCTTGAAGTGACTCCATTTCCTCGGTGAATTTCACCAAATTTGCCTCGTAATCTGAAGTATTTTCAGGATCGACTCTCTTAAGCTCGTCAGCGATGTTTTTTGCCATTTGTATACCGTTCAGCGGTGCCAGCCAGTAGTGAGGATCTGCACCGGAATGGTCATGCCCGTGGTGATCATCGTGTTCTTCGTCATCGTCGTCATGCTTTTCATCATCATGATCATCGTGTTCTTCGTCATCGTCGTCATGCTTTTCATCATCATGTTCATCGTGTTCTTCGCCATCCCAGCCACGCAATTCGATGCCAGAAGACAAAATAATGAAATTGTCAGAATCCACTATCCATTCGTCTAAGCCCTCACCTATGCCAAATATGAGAACGGAATCACTGATTTGCTTCTGAATAGAGGGGGTCATATTGAATGTATGCGGCGAGCCGCCCGGTGCTAGTAAAAGCGATACAGCGGCCTTATTACCAGCTATTTGTCGGGCAATATCATAAACTGGAAAAATTGTTGCCGACACAGTAATTTTCGTACTGGAAGCCGATTCACTGTTTTGTGTGACTGAAGATTCTTCACCATTTGAATCACTTGTGCATCCGCTTAAAAGAATACCTAAGGACAAAAATACAGTTATAAACGAGTGATTATTTTTGAGTATCTGCAGGATTGAAAATTGGCTAAGGCTCATTAACTTTCTCCAGTCTTTTTCGTAAATATGAGATTGATTCCCAATTAAGTCGCTTACTGAAATTAAGAATAGTTCTCATTTTTGAATAGTGCAAGTATTTGAGAATAGTTCTCAAATACTTGTAAGCACTTTGGATCGAATGTTTTCAGTGAGCAGACACTAGTCGAAACGACTTGTTGGCCTCAGTAATTTATAATGCTCGCGTAGTGTGTCGGTTTCATATTTTGTCCGAAAGATTCCGCGCTTTCGGAGTATGGGAATCACGTCGGATACAAAAATATCAAACATCTCTGGAAGTACCGGTGGCATTAAGTTGAACCCATCCGCAGCCCCGTCGTTAATCCAATCTTCCATGAGATCGGCGACCTGTTCGGGTGTGCCGGCAAACGTGTAGTGCCCCCTCGCGCCCGATAGTTTGAATAATAGTTCGCGCAAGGTCGGCTTCTGGTTTCGTATCAGATCGATGATGAGACTGGGTCGACTCACGGATCCCTGTAAAGTTTTAGGATCCGGAAAGTCTTCTGGCACTAGAGGTTTATCCAGCCCGATGTGAGAGAGATCGATGCCCCCAAAATTTCCTGACAACCTCTTTAGCCCGACTTCCTGATCGCCCAACTCATCCAATTCCTTCGCGTATTGCTTAGCTTTGGCTTCAGTTGAGGCAATTACAGGACTCAGCCCAGGCATAATCACGCACTGATCTGCTCGCCGCCCCTGGGCGATGACACGAGCTTTAATGTCTCGGTAGAAATCCTGAGCTGCAGATTTCTCCAAGACCGCAGTGAAAATCGCTTCGCCGTGTTTTGCAGCAAAAGCGCGTCCTGGTTCTGATGATCCTGCCTGAACGAGTACGGGTCTTCCTTGTGGTCCTCGTGGCACAGTTAATGGTCCGCGGACGTTATAGAAAACCCCCTCATGATTGATTGGTTGGATACGGCCAGGCAAGGTGTACTGTCCGCGAGCGCGATCGTCTACTACTGCATCTTCAGCCCAGCTATCCCAGAGGCCGTTTACTACCTTCATGAATTCATCGGCACGTTCATATCGTTCTTCAATACCCGCCTGTGGGTCGGCACTGTAGTTGCTTGCAGCGTGACCTGAAGCCGTGGTGACGATATTCCAAGCAATTCGTCCGTTGCTAATGTGATCAAGAGAAGCAAATTGTCGAGCCAAATTGTAAGGCGCAGAATATGTAGTTGAGGCAGTTCCTATAATGCCAATTTTCTCTGTAATAGCAGCTAATGCACCAGCAAGTGGGACTGGATCGAGTACTGCACGCGGTGTGTACTCAATATCAGGTCCGAGCGACAAAATATCGGATAGGAAAATAGAATCGAATAGGGCAGCTTCTGCTTTCTTAGCCAAATCCTCGTAGTAACGAAAATCTGTGAGTAAAAAAGGAGTGGCGTTCTTATGCCGCCAAGCCGCTTCGTGATGGCCGCGACTGTGTATGAATAAGTTTAAGTGTACTTGGCGTTTCATAAATATTTCCTATTTTCTGTCCTTTAAATTACCGAACAAGTCAGGCTGTTATTTTATGGAAGACCAGTCAGCAGGTCGGCATAGCTTGTTATTTTGGCTGATAATAAGACCTTCACTTTTGCTGAGGTATTCGGCCCAGTCGGGATCGGTATCTCTCGTTCGACGCTTTTCTTCTAAGTCAGCCAAACTTTCATATCCCCATATGTGTACGACTTGGTTTAATGGTCCATGCTCGACCACAAAATATCCGAGTGGCTCACCTATATACCGGCGCATTACAGGCAGAGCGTATTCCTCGAACAAATTTAAGTAGGTCTTCATTTTTCTGGGAGCTATGTCATATGTACGGACGTCAACGATCATCACAAACTCTTAACTCTATTTAGGTTTATTAGTATTACTGAAGATGATAACTAATTAACCAAAGTTATATCATGATGTCTGCAGATAAATTTTCATGATCTATATACTGGTATAAAAATTAAATAGAGGAGTTTGCATGGCTGATTTTGATTTGACCGAAATAAAAGCACTCACGTGGGATGTCGGAGGAACAGTATTTGACTGGCATCACACTATCAAACGAGAAATAACCGTACTAGCCGAATCGCAGTCGAAGCAGATCGATGCCGCTGCGTTTGCTAATAAATGGCGATTTAAGATGTTTGAGCTTCTCCAGCCGGTTAGAAAAGGAGAAGGGACTTGGAAGAATGCTGATGAGCTTCACCTCGAAGCTCTAGATATTGTTTTGGACGAGCACGACTGGGCGATGACGCTTGGGCAGAGACAGGATTTGAACGAAGTTTGGCATCGATTAGATGCGTGGCCTGACGCACCGGCAAATATAGAAAAACTAAGAAGCCGTTTTCAGGTAACCGTACTGACTGTTTTATCTTTACAAATAGCTGTTTCGAGTTCGAAACACAATCAAATGTCGTGGGATAACATATTTTCATGTGAATTTCTTGGACACTACAAGCCAGATCCGGAGGCGTATCAAAAGGCTGCAAGTCTTTTGGGTTTGCGGCCTGATCAGGTGATGATGTGCGCGACGCATAAGAACGACTTAAATAGCGCGGCAGATGCTGGACTAAGAACGGCATACGTACACGTACCTGATGAACATGACGTAGTTTCCAAGCATTTTTTCGGATCTGACGCCTCGGTTCAGATTCCAAACGACGATCAATTTGATGTCGTAGCCAGAGATTTTTCGGACTTGAGCAAGAAATTACTTGCGTAGCTAGATAAACAAGATTAATGGAGAGGATAGATGAAAATGAACGCATCCCGAGCTAACTTACTCAACTCAATATCGCTTATTGCAATCGGTTTATGGGGCTATTTTGCCGTCTCATCTGTGACTGCATTGATTCCTGTTGCTTTTGGCGTGGTGCTTTTTTTATGTTTTTTGTTAGCGTCTAACAAACCAAATTTGAATCACATTGTTACTCATATAGCGGTGCTTTTAACGCTGATTATTCTGTTAGCTCTTCTTGGTATGCGACTGCCTAAATCACTAGATACTGGAGGAATAGGACTCTTACGTGTGTTAGTTATGATCGGAACTTCTGCTCTAGCGATGGTATTTTTTGTGAAGAGCTTCATTGACGCGAGGCGGAGCCGATAACAAGTGCTGATTTTAAGTTTTAGCTAGCACTCCCACGAGCGCTTCAACGGCACGGCATTACGACCTCGACGCCTCACGAGGCGTAGCAATGCTATTTGGACTAGTGCTTCACGCAGTACTTTTCTACATACCAGAGCTGTTTTCAATAAGTTGCGGCATTATTTGTCGAGGTAATTCACTCATCCTCCGGCCGAGAGAAGAAAGAGATCTTTCGAAAAACCATGACATTCCGGAGTGGATGTCATCGTTGAAGGGATCTAACCATGATTTGTCAAGATGACCTGGTCCAAAGTAGGCCCCTAGTAATGATCCCGCAGTGGCTCCAAAGCTATCAGTGTCAGCTCCTTGGCTAACTTGGATACAGATTCCATGTCCAGTATTCTCGGCAAATTTCAGTGTGTTTATTAACATTCCTGTTTCTTGATAGATACGGCAGTGTCCATAATCTCCATATTTATCATTTAGCTGATCGTATGCCTGCTCCCAAGAGTTTGAATTTCTTACCACCTCAAGGCATGCAGAAACGCGTTCATAGAATCGGCTCTTTTGAGGTATATATTGAAGGGCATTTTCAAAAATTTCTATTCGATCTTCGGTGACTTGGGCAATTGCTATAGCCGCGGCTATAAACATAGTTCCGTAAATACCAGTTCTATTATGAGTGAAGCTTGAGTCTTTCCAGGCCATATTTGCGGCATTTTGTGGCCTTCCAGGACAGGCGTATCCATAAGCATCTGCTCTTATCGCCGCCCCACATAACTCATCTCCGGGATTTAGAAAGTCATTAAACAAAGCTAGATGTCCAGGTCGTGCTTTAAAAGCGATCTTAGGACCGACTCCACCCTTCTCGAGAAATGACTCCAAGGTAAACCGGTCGAGAGACTCGGTTCCTGCCCTCAATAGGGTGGTTCTTTCTGGTCCGAATGTCGTGTGAAAATTGAGATGTTTTAGCCACAAATCCTGTACATCGGCGTGCGTGAAGTCAGGGCCATATTCTTCCAAAGTAAGCATTCCCATTATCGTGTAATTTATATCGTCGTCTGGAGCGACATATTGAATAAATTCTCGTGCTGTTTCTGAAAATGAATTATGGACTCGCGGAAGGTGTTGTTCGATGTCTTTAGAAACGTATTTATCTAAAGGCCAATCGCCCATAGCCTCCAGGGCACGTCGTATTTCATGACCAGTGAGACGTGTTTCTAGTGGTTTCCCTAAGACACAACCAGCGACCGATCCAAGAAAGGCAGACTCTACTCGCTCTGCGCTTTCGTCCAAGTTTATATTTGCGATGGCACCAGTATTACGTTTTGAATCAGATTCACTCCAGATTTCTTCAATGTCATTGGGTTCCATATACGGCCAATCGGTGCGAATCGGCAAATCAGATAATTCGCCAGCAAACTCCAACAAGTCATCGTAACTGTCAGGTAACGATTCTAATTTTGAGATTAGGCCGTCAATCTCATGTCCCTGTTCTCCCTTATTTAGGACGACACCGTGGATTCGAGTTTTTAGAGTATCTAGGCTAATTATCATGTGTTGTAATCTCCATTCTCATCACTCGATATTTTGTTCTTATGTGTGACAATTTCTGGACGAGTGTGTAGATAATCTAGATTAGTGCATCCCCATAATAATCAGTCATGAATTAAAAGGTGGGTTAATACTTATTAGGGAAATTTAGTGACATCGATTCACTGTAACGAGGTTCTTTACGGGCTTTCTTCTTTCGGCCCGTCTTTTTTTTCAATCATCTCGTCGAATCTTTTTTTAGCGATTTTGCGTTCCTTCAAAGCTATACGCTTCATTTTCAACGTACCTTTGGCTCGCTTCTTTTTTTTAGTCGTTGGCATCGAAAATCCTGAATTTTGAAATATTGCGAGTTGACTGAGAACCAGAAGTAAGTCCTCCTCTTCTCAGAATAAATGATATCGGAAGTCGTTGCTATAGAAGGCGTTTTAGAAAACTCGGCTCTCCTCAACCGGTAAGTTTGCCAACCAGTCGTGGTGACACACGAATTTAGCTGTAGTCGTATGCTTTTGCTGCATGCGCGCATTAGCGAAAATTTGAGGGAGCACCATGTCGTTTATAAATCAATTTGATCAAGAAACAATCACCGCCGATCAGTATCATGCGATAAACCAAGGTTTAGAAGACGTGGGGCAAGGTAATCCGGTCGTTTAAATGGCACGGAATTTCGGTTAATTTGCCGAGTACTAGAGCTGAGAAGATTGCGGTCGAAGCCTAGCAAAGCTCTGACCGCAATCATATATCTCGTAATTGAGCTTGTTCTACTACTTAAGTAGCAGAACAAAAGTCAGAGAACTTTTGTTAGTTCCATTCCCACAAGTCCCAAGTAGCCGCACCTGTGGCATCAACTACCCAGTCATAAACCACAGCAATTCCATCTAGAGACGCGAGAGAAGGTGCCGAAGTCTCAAAATAAGTCACTCCCTTAAAAACTGCACTTCCATCTTCCATAAATCTGCCAACTCCAGTTGCACGAAAGGTCGCTACTCCATCGGCAGCCATGATTACACCAGCATTTGGGCATTCACCATATAGCGTGCCATTTGGTCTCATTTCGGCCGCATATGTTGCAAATCCCTGAACCTCGGCGCCCGCGAGAGTGCCGGTCATTCCCGCTGCTGTAGTTTCAAATGTCGGATTCCCATTAGTTGCGGGAAGTGCCTTCAACGTTGTTGGGCCGCTAATCGTTCCTATTTTTTCACCTAGCATTATTTCCTCCTAAAAATTTATTTGAATATGACCGTAGCACAGGTTTTGTAGTTGTTTTCATCAATATGTATATGGAAACTAATTTTACTTTTTACTTGGTAAATCTCATTGTTAAAATAGTCCTATGCTAGGAGTTTTCCACGGAGCTCGTTAAAGTCAGTGGCAACGATATCAAAATCGTCGATCGAAGGCATTGAGTTCGGCAGTTCATCTCCTTTTTCAGTGGGGCGATGAACGTACGCAGTTCGTAACCCAGCAGCAGCAGCGTTATTCAGGTCATGTTGATGGGCAGCGCACATCATGACTTGTTCTGGCCTTAACCCAAGTAGTGCTGCACCTTTTCGATATGCCTCTGGATGTGGCTTATAGTGTTCCAGAAATTCACAAGATAATGCTCCATCCCAGGAAATTCCGTTGTGTTTGGACGATGAAACAACTATTTGCCAAGATAGAACAGTCAGCACAATTACCTGAAATCTACTTCGAAGCCTTTCTATGTTTTCAGCAGCATCGGGCCACGCATTTAATCTATGCCAGACCGTATTAAGTTTTTTTCGTTCGCTGAGAGTCATCGGCCAATTAGCTTTACTGAGAACGATATCAAGAGCTTCCAGGTGAAGTTGATCAGCATTTTTCCAAGACTCTGTACCCTCGCGAACTGGTTGAAGGAGTTCGAACATTGTGGTGCGCCAGTCATTAGTAAATTCCGCGGGATTGATATTTTGCGATGAAGATTTTGCCAATCTCGAAATTTCTTCCTTGATGGTGTGATGCCAGTCAAATACTGTTCCTCCGACATCCCATGCGAGTGCCTTTATTTCTGTTAAATCAAAGTTGGACATTAGTCGTTTCCCATCTGTGTTTTGTGGACATCATGAGTACAGTGGCCGGAATCCAGAACGTAAGTTTCAGTTTTCTGTATTCACTGATATCTTCTGTCATATAAATATACTTGAATAGTTAAGGAATTTAGCGATGATCGTTGACGTACGTACATATGACATTGTCCCGAGAAAAATGAAGACTTATCTTGCTTTGTTCGAGGAATATGCGATGCCTGTCTTGCGCGAGTACATAGGAGAACCAATTGGATATTTTGTTGTTGAGCACGGTCCTCTAAACCAAGTAGTACATTTATGGGGATATGAGAATCTAGCTGATGTTGAAGAAAAGCGGCAAGCACGGGACGCAGATCCAGGATGGGCTGAATATCTAAGCAAAAGCGAAGGTTTGGTAGTAAGCCAAAATAATAAATTATGTCGACCAACTGAATGGTCGTCTGTGAAGTAGGGCTGGGGTGGCTCGAATGTCACGAACGCGAAGGGTCCGAATTCACTCATGAAGCACCGCATAGAAAAATTGATTTCAGAGTATGACGCACAAGGTTGGCATCGGACGGGAACAGATGTGGATGCCCAATCTATTGAATGGATGAATGACCAAGTCCGCAAGATTGGCTTAGAGCCGAGCGAGGTCACCTATGAACTAGATAGGGTAGAAGTTGATTCTGCCTACTTAGAATTTGGCTCGGAGCGAATCACAGGCACTCCTCTCTTTGATTGTAGTTATACCGATGAAGATGGCGTAACTGGCTTATTAGATCTAAACAACTCTGTGGCCGAGATTACTCTGTTGGATTCCGAGAATTGGGGGCCAGAGTTACTTGAGTTACGTAAGAAAAAGACTCAAGGCGTAATCGTTGTGATAACGAATGGTCATGAAACTGGACTTTCTCTCGCGAATGCCTTTGATTTTCTTTCTCCATATGGTCCTCCAGTTTTACAGATTGGTGACAACCGTAGAGATGAGCTGTTGCGATTGGCTGAGAATGAAGTGAGGGTTCGCGTGATCATTCAAGCCCATAGAGTGAAATCGAGTTCGGCTACTGTGTTGGTGGAAATTGATGGCAGAGAGCCCGATCTTGAACCGATAGTAATAAATACGCCATTGAGTGGGTGGTGGAGCGTAGCGGCTGAACGCGGTGGAGGGTTGGCTTGCTGGATGGAAATATTGCGGAATTGTTATGCGATGGGATCTGATCGCCGGATTCTGTTTGCCGCGAATACTGGGCATGAATTGGGTTTCATTGGGCTCGAGAATCTGCTCGATCAGCGGACCGAGTTGGCGACATCCGCTACATGGGTGCATTTTGGGGCCAATATCGGTGCGAAATTAGGCTCGACTGGTAATTTATTAGCGTCAACTCCAGAACTTGCCGAGCTAGCAATGAGCTTCATCGAAGAGACGGTACAAAGACCAACTACAAGTCGTATTACTAAAGGAGTGCTGCCCCTTCGCCATGGTGGAGAAATGGGTTGCGTTGCGCAGCGTGGTGGCGGAAAGTATGTAGCTCTTACGAATGACAATGAATTTTTTCATATGGCAGAGGATCGATTTGATTCAAATGTAGATGTTGGTATCGTCTGCTCCTATGCCAGAGCTTTCAGAGATTTAGTATCGGTTCTATCGAATAGATAATATTGTGATGGGCGTTAATCAAAGCTGACTAATCGAATCAGGATTGTATATTTAGCTCATTTGAGGTAGTTTCAACTGAGTTATATCGGTTGATCAAATTTGACTGATTTTATTTAAAGGAGTACTGATTTGAATCCTAATGAATTTATAAACAGACGTTCGCTTTTACGTGGAGCTGGAGTTGGTGCAGCTGGACTTGGTGCAGCCGCGCTAATTGGTTGTTCAGACTCGGAGGAAGAATCTTCCTCAGCCAGTAGCGCTTCCTCATCTAGTAGTGCTGCTACTGCAGCAGCAGCAAGTGGGCCAAAACAAGGTGGAGTAATGCAGGCCGGTCAGACGGCGGAGATTAACCCTACGACAGGTTATCCATTTGTGTTTTTGGCAGAGAATCCATACTTAACTCTTCCAGTGGAACCAGCTATTAAATATCGAGACAACTTAGAACCTGAGATGATTCTGGCTGAGCGCTACGAGTTCAACAGTGACCTTACCGGGGCTACGATTCAACTTAAACCTGGACTAGAGTTTCACAACGGTGCTCCAGTAACAGCCAGTGACTATGTCTTTGGTCTTGAACTTTTAAATGACCCAGAGTCATTTGGAGTTACCGGCTCATTTCAGTTGAAGAAATTTTCAGATTCGATAACTGATTTTAAGATTGTTGATGACCTGACGATTGACTTCACGTTTGATAAGCCCCGTCCGAATATGACTGACTTCTTTGCTCAGCTAATGGTCACACACCGTGATAGCTATGCTGATGTGATCGGAGGTAAGGGAATTGTGGGAACCGGACCATTTACTTGGGACGAGTATAGTCCGGGTGAGAAAGTTAGCTTCAAGAAAAATGAAAATTATCATTATTCTGATGTACTCGGCGGTCCACATATGGATGGCGTCGAAGTTAATTTCTTCGCAGATATGGACGCGATGGGGCTTGCATTTGAGGCTGGAGAACTTGACATGTTCTATGGTGACCCAAGTGTGGCTGCCCGGTTCCGAGATGATGGTTTGACTCGTTTGACTCCCAAACGTGGTGTTGTGTATGTAGGTATGAATGTCACTAGTGATCAACTTGGAGATCCTCGAGTTCGCCGCGCATTATTTTATGCGGTGGATCGTACGCGAGCGGTGACGGAACTTGGTGAAGGTTTTGGAGAAGTAACAGCCCAGTCTTGGCCCAAGGGTTCTCCTGCTTGGCGGGAAGCACTGGAAGCTCCGCTCTATTATCCTGAAGATGCCAAGAAGCTTTTGGCCGAAGCCGGATTTAAGCAAACACGTCCGATTGTCATTGATCACCGATCAACGCAATCTTATATAGATCACGCAACATTATTGAAAGAGAATTTCGAAGCAATTGGTGTTGAAGTTGAATTAAATGCAATGGAGCCGACTGCGTTCATTAAGCGACTAAGAGCTCGTGAATTCCCAGATTTGTGGATTACTGCTCACGCATTTGCGAACCTTTCGCCAGTCACTAATTTCTTGATGACCTTTCCATTTAGAGAAGGCAACATGAGTTTTTACGAGCCCGAAGAATACATATCGATTATTCGAGCTCTTGAGACTGTGAACGGTACTAGCGACGCAGCTCAGGCTCAGTACGATCTATTTGAGAAGCTATGGATAGAAAACCCATGGTTGATTCCGATGCGACCAACCCAAAGTATTATCGTTAAATCCAAGAAATTGCAGGGATTTGACAAAGTAAGTATTGCTCCACAGGAGCCCCCTTACGCGGAACTTTGGTTGGATTCATAGAATTTAACTGATTATCTTTGAGTAGGTTTGAACAGAGATAAATGTCTGTTCAAACCTACTCAAAGAGACCTTCATTCTTTTTATTAAACTCACGAGAGCGTAAAAACGACGTTATAGAGGCCCCATGTTAGAGTTTGTCCTTCGCCGACTTATTCAGACAATTCCTGTCCTTTTGATCACAAGTATCGCTGTTTTTCTTGTAGTTCGACTCATTCCAGGTGATCCTGCAGATTATTTAACGAGCGAAGACGCGCCCGCAGGTACGTACGAGCGAATTCAGTCTGAACTAGGCCTAGACCGCCCGTGGCCAGTACAGTACTTCGAATGGGTGGGTGGCGTTATCCGAGGTGACTTCGGTACATCATTTCGAACTAAATTTACGGTGAGCGATCTTTTGAAGAGATCATTACCTCCGAGTCTTGAGCTTGCTGCTGTGTCTTATGTTGTAGCGATGGCATTTGGAATCCCGTTGGGAGTGATGGCTGGAGCAAGACCGAAGTCATACTGGGATTGGGTACTGTCAATCTTTACGATGACTACCATAGGAATTCCCAATTTTTTATTAGGTATTTTGATGCTCTGGGTTTTTGCTGTTGTTTTGAATTGGTTCCCCGTGGCTGGCTACGTCAGTCTTTTTGAGAACCCGATTGAGGCTCTTTGGCGATTAATACTTCCGGCCATCACTCTGGGTGCGAGTCAAGCTGCTATACTAGCGCGCTACACGAGAACTTCTGTGCAGGAGTCGATGGGGCGAGACTATATCAGGACTGCCCGCTCAAAAGGACTCAGCGAGCGAGTAGTTATCTTCCGCCACGGGTTAAGAAATGCGCTGATTCCAGTAGTGACTATCGCGGGCCTACAGGTAGGAACACTTCTCTCTGGAGTCGTGATTATTGAAACTGTATTTACCCGACCCGGTCTAGGGAGGACAATTATTGAAGCGATTCAGAATCGGGACTACCTTGTGATACAAGGGATGCTCCTTTTTCTAGTCACTTTATACATTGCTGTTAACCTTGCGGTTGATATTACCTATGGATTTCTTGATCCCAGATTGAGAAGTGCCAAGAATGACTAATTCTGACGAGTTAATTGGTTCAATCACGTTCTATCAGCGTTTCAGAATAGGAGAATCACAATGGAAGTTGATTCTTTATAGGTTTCTTTCAAACCCGCAGGGTGTCGTCGCGATATTTGGAATTGGGTTGCTAGCATTCTGTGCAATTTTTGCAGCCGTCATTGCACCAGATCCGAATGCTCAGGATGCAACCGCACGATTTTTACCTCCTTCATGGGATCATTTTTTCGGCGTAGACCAAATGCGTCGAGATATGTTTGCTCGGACAGTTTATGGTCTTCGAATATCGCTACTCATTTCTTTCACATCGGTAGCAATTGGATCTTCGATCGGAATTATTATTGGCTTGGTGACGAGTTATATTGGCGGTTGGGTTGAGTCGGTAGCGATGCGATTTGTGGATGCTCTTTTGGCCTTTCCTGGGTTGCTAGCGGCATTAGCAATCATCACTATTTTGGGTCCAGGGATTAGAAATGTTGGTATTGCCATAGCGTTCTTTAGTATTCCATCATTTACTCGATTAGCGAGAGGTCAAATGCTCTCTGAAAAGAGAAATGAGTACGTGGTGGCTGCTCAGACCATTGGCGCAGGCCCTGTGCGAGTGATTTTCAGACATATTGGCTTGAACGCAATTCCGCCGTTAATCACGCAAGTGGCTTTGTTTATGTCGACTGCTGTGCTTCTTGAGGCGTCATTAAGCTTCTTAGGGCTAGGGCAGCAACCTCCGGATCCATCACTAGGCGGACTAATTAGTGCATCAAAGACCTTTTTACGACAAGCGTGGTGGTACCCCTTGTTCCCAGGTGCGACGCTGGCACTTTTACTTGTATCTCTTAACTTATTTGCTGATGCTTCAAATGAAGCTACAAGTCCATGGGTAAGAAGATAGATATCGTTGGGAGAGTAAGTCTTCACACGCTCAGACACAGCAAGGCGACTATCTTGAGTGCTCAGAAAATAGACCTACACGCTCTCACCAGACGTTTAGGGCATGAGTCGATTCAGAATAATGTGTGACACGTATGGGTATCTAATCGTGGCCACCAGCGGGGTTTGAAAACTTCCTAAGGGAATAATCATCAGTAAATATTGACGGCATAAATTTGCCACTGAGAGCTCCTTTTTCGAGGATCTTCCTTATTGGTTGTAACTTGCCCGATTAGTTGTTGTTAGAACTCGGCGGCTGCTACATTGACGTAACTCAACTCGTTATCGATCATCTTTCCAGTCATGCCGCACAGTCTGGTATTAGGTATATCCTCACAAAACCGGTCCAATGGAGCAATCACTGGACCGGTGAATGGTTTTAATTGACTGGTATATATACGGACAGATGGGGTTCTAAACATTCATACTTAAATGTAAATCAGAATTTTTCTTAACTTGATAGGAAGACTTATTACTGTTAACGCCGAACTTCGACTGAGGCAAATCTGTTTACTCGCTCATGACTTGGAGTGGACATCAGGTGTTTTGAGTGCGGCATTTGACGCACCGGTCGTGTTTCGAGACCCGCGTATGGCTGCTGGTGGTAATTTGACCAACACGCATATTCGCTTAGGCGATTCTTTTCTCGAAACGGTTAGTCCTTCTGATCGTGCTTGGGCAAATTCGACCACTCAAACTCGATTGCTCGAACAAAATGGGGACTGTGGTTACATGGCAATTGTTCAGGTACCTGACATAGCGGTGGCTTCCCAGTCTATGTCAGTTCAAGGATTGGGTACCGGGATTGTGGCTGGAGATAGGAACGTTTGTGTCGGAACACCGGGTTCTGGTCTAGCCGGCGTCAAATCAGAACGTTATGAACTGGGTAGTCCTTTGACGAAGGAGCCGGACATGGTGTCTGGAGTAAACGTCCAATTTCATCCGCGTGACTTTGGCACTTTAGCAGAAATACAGGAAAACTGGCCCGGACAGGATCAGTTTCCGAGAAATAAGGGAACCTACTATCCCGCTGGAAACGAGTGGCAAATCGATGTTGATTCACGTCCCTATGGTGGAGTGACAACTGGTTTCGCAGCTGTAGAAATTGCTTGTAAAGATGTAGATCCGGCAGAGATGTGTCTGCGTTGGGTCAATGGTTTAGGGGCGGGTTCCTCTCTTGTTCCTGACGATCGAACCTCACTGCAATTGGCTGATTTTCAAACGATGCGTTTTGTCGAATCTCGAGATGGTCGAACGGGTGTGGTAGGAGTTGATCTATGGGATGCAAAAGGGAGAATAAAGTTCGATTCTCTCGAGATATGCGGGGTTAGATGGAGAGTTGTGCCATACCCAGCCTGACATTTTCTTCTCAATTATTTTAATTAACACGGATTTGCGACCGACTTTCTCGGAGCTGGCTGCACGTAGGACGGTGTTCTATCTCCTAACGTGTGCATCAGATTGGAGGGGGCAGGTCAAACTTATAAATGGCGTTATTGGTATTGATAAAATGTAAATAGACAATATCATTGTGGCTGAATAGTTGGCATGCCTGCTTGAAAAAGACCTCGTCGAACAATCTAGAGTCCAACGAATCTGTTCGAACCTGTTAACTCTTCAGCAGCGGTCGAACCAATCGGCTAAAGCGTTCCGCCTCCTCATCATGTAAGTAGCCCGACAAGCAAAAGGATGTACAGCCAACATCGATAAATTGCTGCAATGTGTCCGCGCATTGCTGCGGATCGCCAACCACCGCTATGCCGGCGCCGGGTCGAAACCTGGTCAGGCCACTCCAAAGGTGGGGGGCTATCCATAAACCTTTTTCTGCCGCGAGCTCTTGAACTCGTCGATTCGCCTCAGACTCGGCCACGCGAATCTTCAAATGATCGCGCATCGCTTCGGGTATGTGATGTACTAAATCCTCTGCAGCTTGAAGGGCCTCCGCTTCGCTCTCGCGACAGATAATCTGCAAGCGCATGCCAAATCCAAGCTCGTTTTCCCGTCCATGACTAGCAGCTAGGCCTCGAAGTTCAGTAATATTTTGAGCAATTCGCTCCGGCATGTCACCCCAAAACAAGTGGACATCAGAGTGCTTCGCAGACAGCTGCCAGGCAGCCGCAGAGCCACCGCCCAGATAAAAACGCGGCTGCCGTGAAGGCTTCGGGTTAACGCTCGCGCCCGAGATCTGGTGAAAGCGACCCTCAAAGTCCACTGGAGCCTCTCCGGCCCACAGCAATTTCATGATCGTAACCTCCTCATCCATGAGGGCGTAGCGCTCTTCTTTGGTATAGGAGACACCTTCAGACTTGACCTCTTCATCTGCCTGACCCGCGATCAGATTAACGCAGATGCGACCACTGCTCATCTGATCAAATGTAGAGATCATCTTAGCCAACAAGACCGGGTTGATATACCCAGGCCTGGCTGCTATTAACGAAGATATTTTGCTTGTGTTTGCGGTGATAAATGCGCCGGTGATATAAGCTTCCCAGCACGCTCGGTCGACCGGTATCAGGATATAGTCAAACCCAGACTCTTCGGCTGTCTTTGCGACTTTAGTGAGGTATTCCGGTGTTACGTCTACCCTCGCCTCCGGGACTCCGAAGGCCGTCGTATCTCCTGCTGTGGGTAAAAACCAACCAAACTCTAAAGGACCATCAGTCATAAGGTACCACCAGCGCCCCAACATTCTCTGACCATTATTGTAGTCATAAATCACATCCGAATTGTTCCAAATTCGTCACCTTCTTTTAAGGGCAACTGTGGACATACGAGGTTGACTTCCAGATACCAGACGCGAGAAAAATCGCAAATCCCTTTATTTACAACGATTCCTATAAATGACGTGTCATAGCGTTAATGACGATTGGGATCAGTGGGGGCGCAATGGATACCCCGCACCTCCTGTGAAGGGAGAGGTAGGTGCATAAAACCTGCATGCAAAATTTAAAAGATAGCTACGATTAGTTCATGGGAGGAGCCACAAAATGGAAACTATTCTTGGATTGTCTGGTTGGGACTTAATTGCGTTGGTAGCGGTTTTCGGGATTGGATATTCTGTTTTTAGGAAATATATAGGCAAGTAAAAAAGTAGTGGAGGGAAACGTTACACTCCCTGCATGAGTGAGAAATCAAAGTCAAAGATGGATGAGCTTGGACGTCGCCGTGAGTATTTTGCCAACAAGGCTAAAGAAGAGCTTGAAGAAAATACCAAATCCATAGAGAACTTCATGGACCGCCTTAAGGAAAGGCGCGCAGAGATTCAAGACAAAGACAAATAAGTTTTATGAATTTATAGCAGTTGATTAGTTTTTAGATTTTTCTCCTGCTAATCCTTCAGTTTCCATTACCTTAGCGGCGCTTTTATGTTCCGATACATTGCTCAACCTCGCATCTTTAGCTCTTAACCATGTTTCTCTATTGTTAATTACGAAATCGAGTGAATCCTTATAGTCGTCTAGCATAGAGTTGATTTCAGGGATTACATATCTTGCAACTAAATCCCAGCTTTTTTTAGTATTTTCCCTATTTGCCCAATCATGAGCGAATCCAATTACTGATCCAAATCCACCAGTGACTTCAATCATTTCTTGTATCTTATTGATTAAATCATTTGGTGTTCCTATGACTGCAGTACTGTCGTCTGAAAATGCCTTAGCATCGATTGCCTCATCAGGTGTTTTGAAAATTTCTCCATCAACAGGGTTAAGGGCTCCAGTTGTATATTCATTGTTATGTCTAAAAAGTCCTTCTTTGGCTTCTGCTCTAGCTTGATCTCTAGTTTCAGCAATATGCCAGCTCATTAGGACTCGCCAATTATTTCTTGAAACTTGATTGCCATGTTTTGATGCAGACTCTTCTGCAAACCCCCATTGGGTTGCTAATGCTGTGAGTCCTTGAGATGCCATTCCGCCAATAGATATTACTCCGGTTTCATGTTTTCCTGACAAAGTCATACCTGAAGGAGTAAATGTTGAGGCTACAACAAATTCCATATTTTCTTGTAATGGCCTTAGTTGTAATTTAGCGTCTTTCAAAGTAAACCATTCAGACTCATATGAGAATCTTTCCCCTGAAAAAAGTCTTTTGATCACTCCTATAGCCTCATCTTGCCTTGATCTTAAAAGCATAGGATCGAGTCCCATTGTATGTGCGTCAGAGGGTAGGGCTCCTGGGCCGGATCCAAATAATACTCGTCCTCTAGATTGATAATCCAATTGAACTAATCTTTGAGCCACCATAAAAGGATGATGGTAGGGTAGTGAAATAACTCCAGTTCCTAATTTGATTCTTTGTGTACGTTCAGCGGCGGCGGCTAAAAATAATTCAGGAGAAGCAATCACCTCCCATCCAGTTGAATGGTGTTCGCCACACCAAAATTCGTCAAATCCCAAATTGTCTAAATGTTGGGCAAGTTCTAAATCGCTTTGGAGCTGCAGCATAGGATTTTCACCAATAGGATGGTGGGGAGCTAAGAAGGATCCGAATTTCATTTTGGACATAAATTTCTCTCTTTAATATGTAGGTATAGTGAGTATACGTTTTAATGCAGCTAGTGCTAGCTCTTTGTTGCCAGTTACTTTTTTGTCACTTTTTAACGAAAATCCGCCTCTGTTTATAGCCTGAATTTGATGAAGTGTTATAAAAATTGCCCTCTGTGGATCAAAGGTTGCTCGGCTCCTCTTTAACTATGGGAGGGGTGATCGGACATTAATCATGTATGCAAAAGTTTTAAAAAAAAAGTACTGTAAAAAAATTGATTAAGTCAGAGTCATCTTTCACCCCAAAACCCTGAGTCTTTCCGAGCTTGAACTATATCGTGAACTGGTAAAACCTCAACGGGCCCCTTGCCGAGGTGAAACTCAAAGAGTTCCGTTACGGCCTCAAACGTGTTGGCTTCGACAACTGCAAAAACACGATGTGAAACTGGATAACCCCAAACGCCAAGTACCGTTACGTCGTCATTACCTTCTACCCATGCCTGACCTGTTTTTGAAATTTCAGCCATAGTTTTAGTTACTACCCCGTTCTCGACTCGGCCACAGGTTGTGTGATCGTGCTCGGCGATTACATGGAAAATCATATTACTTTACCTCTATCCTTCATCAGACCTAATTTATCTTGTTATCTACAACATATTTTATGCGAAATTTTAAAAAAGTACTGGGGTAAATTTTGAGCAAAAACAAAGCGCCCCGTAAGGCGCTCTGATATTGGAATGGAATCTATCCATTATAACAGAATTTGAATGTCTTATGTTGAAGCCTGTCATGTTTGTCAGGAATAGCCATATCAGTCCACCTGCATTCTGACTTTGCCTGCCAGCAAGTCTCGCATGATGT
>Ga0302137_1000132_pt1 | contig 28993 bp, 24 predicted proteins | sample CBN3_SCM_MG_FD_203127 | JGI IMG/M metagenome (GOLD analysis project Ga0302137, IMG submission 203127) | Marine microbial communities from Western Arctic Ocean, Canada - CBN3_SCM | ecosystem: Environmental > Aquatic > Marine > Oceanic | place: Canada: Western Arctic Ocean | collected 2017-09-15 | reverse complement strand
TGGATCACCACGCATGCAATTGGAAAAAACAGCACGTGCAGCGGCTCGAGCTGCACGCGCAACTGGATCGCCAATTTCATGTCATACACGGGCAGCCGACAAACTTGGTTTGCCGTTACTCGATATTTTTGAGGACGAAGGTCTTGATCTGGGTGCCGTCACAATCGGGCATTCGAATGATACGTCTGATATGACCTATCTAACTGAAATAGCGAAACGAGGAGCGGTGGTGGGGCTAGACCGTTTTTTTTCTACGGACGAGGCGTATGTAGCCGAGAGAAGTAAAATCGCTCTTAACCTTGTTAAAGCCGGATTTGCAAAACAAATATCACTTGGTCATGACGGATCACCAGCTGGTTTTTTCGGTCGATGGAAGGACGCTGACACGGTAAATCTCGACGTATGGAAGCTCGTACCTGATTATGAAGTCCCGTGGCTACGTGATCACGGCGTATCGGACAGTGATATCAGGTTGATAACTGTTGATTCGGTCGCTCAGACATTTCTTACCGCGAAAAACTTGATTGGCTAGTTCAAGTCTTTATATATGAGGTTAGAGAGAAATCCGAGTCCTAGACGCGTTATACTCGGCTGCGCAAGGAAAAATAACAATCCTTAATCTTAGGTGGGAGAATTAAAATGATCGACGGATATCCAGAAATACCGAAAATAATTGGAGAACTTAAAGCAGCTCCACAAATTCCGGACTGGTCTGCAATGAGAGAATCGTGGAACTGGGATGATGTTTGGAAAGAACTAGACACGCCTGATGGACTCATCAACAAGGCATATGAATGTATTGACCGACATGCAGATGGTGCGCGAGCTAATAAGGCCGCCATTATTTGGCAGAGTGCCTCAAATGAAATCGAGACATACACCTATTCCGACATGAAAAAACAAACCAATAAAGTCGCTAATGCTCTCAAAAGCATCGGCATCGAAAAAGGAGAGCGTGTTTTTCTCCTTGCTGATCGAATTCCCGAATTGTATTTTTCGTGCTTTGGAATTCTGAAAATCGGTGCCATTATGGCGCCACTTTTTTCAGCCTTCGGCCCCGAACCAATCAAAGATCGTATCGATCGTGCTGAAGGCTGTACGATCATCACAACACCAAAACTGCTACCCAAAATCAACGCAATACGTGACCAGTTACCGTCTCTGCGCAATGTAATTGTCATTAATCACCGTGAAGGTGGCGATGTTGCTGACGGCGATATCTCATATTCTTCAATTGTCGATCCAGCGTCTGAAGAATTTGAAATCGAAAAGACTGGCCCCGAAGACTGGTCGGTCATGCATTTTACGTCAGGTACTACGGGTTTGCCAAAAGGTGCGGCCCACGTCCACAACGCGATAGTAAGCCAATACGCAACTGGCAAATATGTTCTGGATTTTAATGATGACGATATCTACTGGTGCACGGCCGATCCTGGTTGGGTGACTGGTACCTCGTACGGCATGTTCGCCCCTTTCTCTAACGGAGTGACATCTGTCATAGATGAGGGAGGATTTGGTGCAAAAAGATGGTATGAAGTAGTCCAGAATCACAAGGTTACAGTGTGGTATACAGCACCCACGGCGATACGCCTGCTAATGCGCTCGGGTGCAAATGTAGCGCGCGGGTACGATCTTTCGTCATTAAGATATGTCATGTCTGTTGGTGAGCCGCTTAACCCCGAGGGAGTCGTCTGGGGAATCGAAGCGTTTGATCTACCTATCCACGATAACTGGTGGCAAACAGAGACCGGCGCAATAATGTGCGCAAATTATCCCTCAATGCCTATTCGACCTGGATCAATGGGTCGCCCGTTTCCTGGCGTGCACGTGACGGTAGTCGACGACGAGGGAAATGAGATTGATGAGGCCGAAACAGAGGGCGCACTCGTCGTAAAGCCTGGTTGGCCGTCACAGTTTCGAACGTACTGGAATGATCAAGAACGTTATGACTCAAGATTCATCAATGGTTGGTACTACACAGGCGATCGAGCCAAGATGGATACCGATGGATATATATGGTTTCTTGGCAGAGATGATGATGTTATCAACACGGCGGGCCACCTTGTTTCTCCTTTTGAGGTGGAAAGCGCTTTAATCGAGCATGAGGCAGTCGCGGAAGCTGGGGTTATAGGAAAGCCTGATGAGGTTGCCATGGAAGTTGTAAAAGCGTTCGTTACATTGAGCGAGGGGTTTGAAGAATCTCCTGAGCTCTTACGGTCGCTAAACAGGCATTGCAGAACTCGACTTGGGCCGGCCGTCGCTCCTCGTGAAATTGCCGTGATTGATATCCTGCCAAAAACGAGGTCAGGCAAGATAATGCGCCGACTACTAAAGGCACGCGAGCTCGGCTTAGATGAGGGTGATACGTCGACACTTGAAGATGACTAAGGATATCCAGAATTCACAGATTATTAGATTTCGCGTCTAACGTATCGATGCCATGCGAATAAAGCCATCGCTGGTACCGATATGACTGATGCAACCAAGGGTTTAATACGGAAATAAGGATCAAGATCGAGTGCCTGTCCTATGCTAATGTTTGCGTTCGCTGCTATTTCAGATGGGGTCACACTCATAAAAACGATTGCGTCATATGTTGAGGGCGGCCACCATACAAGCACTCTGGCAACGTAAGATACTGTCTCCCATTCTACTGGAGGCGTATCCGTCAGACCGCGGATAAGTAACTCAAGAAATACTAGTAGCGAGGCTATGATTGGGAGACCAAGTGACAGACCTATCACCACTAACACCGAAGCCACAGCGCCTCTGAACAACGCGCCACAAAACAAAATCAACGAGGTGTTAAAAATTCCACTAATAAGAAAAAAGAAAAGACCCCATAAAAACCATCGAAGACTGATTTGATGGCTCCCATCAAATATAACTAATCCCAGAAAAAAAGTAATAGCAAAGCCTGCTAGCCATAAGGTCCCTGCCAGAGCAAAATAAAATATAGACTTGCTGATGAGTATCTCCGCAAGTGAAAATCGTAATCTTAGAAATACCGAACGCTCCTTATTACTATCAATAGCGAAGCTTGATGCTGCGATGCCTGTCCAAAGGAGAAGTGCAGGCCAAGCAAATAACATATACAAATCGAGGGTTTGGTCATAGGTGAATGACGATCCCGACGAGCGATGAATTAAAAAACCAATTAGAACCGCAAGCAGGCTTGCCAAAAGAAAGACACCCGATAAAGTCCAACCACGCCATGTTCGTAATAGGTGAAGTAACTCAACCCGCCAGAGATTCATCAGTAGCCCTACTTTTCCGCCAGCGCATTATTGGAATCTGTCGTCAATAGATCAAGTACCGAGTCTTCGAATGACTGGGTGTCTGAGTTAGTAAACGCGTCGATCGGTCCATCATATAAAACTCTTCCCTCATTCATCACGGTCATCGAATCACAAACTGACTCAACATCACTCAAAATATGTGTGGAAAAGAGCACAGTTGTTTTTCTTTTTAGTCCAGAAATCAAGTCTAATACTTCACGACGGCCAAATGGATCTAGTGCTGAACATGGTTCATCCAGTAAAAGTACTTCGGGCTCTGATATCAACACAGTAGCAAGACCTAGACGCTGTTTCATACCACGGGAAAAACCACCCACTCGCCTATCAACAGCCTCCTCCAAACCTACCTCGGCTATCACCTTATCGACAGTGCTTACATCGACACGATCTCTAAACGGGTAACGAGCTAAATCAACAACCTCGCGCGTTGTAAGAAATGGAAAAAAATCCGGTGTGTCTGGAAGTAGAGCTAGTCGACTTTCTGGAACGGCATATTGAATATCACCATGGGTTTTCCGTCGCAGCCCTACTAGAATGGAAAGTAAGGTTGTTTTGCCTGCACCGTTAGGGCCAACTAATCCATGCACAGTCCCTTGTTCAAGTTGTAAATTAAATTCATCAAGTGCTCGAACTTCACCAAATTGCTTGGTTAAATCAGAAATGTTTAGGATTATTGTCACTAGAAAATCATCTGGCAGACCGGATTGTTCATTCTCTCATCTGGAGGGTAAACTATGAGACTACCGAATCGTATATGAGGAATTTTATGCCAGATCAAGCTACAGAAACAGAGGGGCCGCAGATAAATCGTGGTCTACAGGGTGTCTACTTCGAGCGCTCGCAAGTATGTGACATCGATGGTAAAGAGGGGAATCTTTGGTATCGAGGGTATTCGATTCACGATCTGGCCACCCGGTCTACCTTTGAGGAGACCGCGTTTCTGCTTATTCATGGCGAATTACCAACTGAAACCGAGCTGGAGGCATTTACTGCCGAGCTAAAGGCAGAACGGAAACTTCCCGATACTGTTTATCAAATAATCGAATCGATTAAGAATGGCCATCCAATGGATGTTCTAAGGACTGCAGTATCTGCGTTGTCGACAACCGACCCTGAAGTCACCGACAATAGCCCTGAAGCAAACGTTAGAAAAACTTTGCGTCTAACAAGTCAAGTACCAATGATTGTTGCAGCACAGGCTCAAATGCGAAATGGCAACCCAATCATTGCGCCAGACGAATCACTCGACCATGCGGCAAATTTCTTATACATGATGACCGGTGAAATTCCTTCCCCAGAATCAGCCAAGTTGATGGATACCGACTTAATTCTTCATGCTGAACACGGCACAAACGCGTCATCATTTACGGCAAGGGTGGTGGCGGGTACTGACGCCAATCTGCATGCGTCAATAGTCGCGGCAATTTCCGCGCTTTCCGGTCCGGCTCACGGCGGTGCCGCAGAAAACGTAATGCAAATGGCTATCGATATTGGTGAGCCAGAGAATGCAGCAGCTTACGTCAAAAATTTGCGTAAGAATAGACAGCCGGTAATGGGCTTTGGCCATCGGGTGTACAGAGCTGAAGACCCTCGTGCTCGCCATATGCGTGAAGGCGTTAAACAGCTCTCTGAGGAAATGGGGCAGCCAAAGTGGTATCACATTCTCCAGTCTGTAGTCGATGCAATGTCGCCTTATTCCCGTCTGGGAGTGAACGTTAATGTTGATTTTTATGCGGGAGTGGTCTATTACCTACACGGAATTCCAGAAGACTTCTTTGTACCTATTTTTTCAGTAGGAAGAACTCCTGGATGGTGCGTCCAAGTCATTGAACAATTTGAAAATAATATTCTCCTTAGACCACTTACCGTCTATACAGGTCCGAAGCCTAGGGAATATAAATCAATTACAGATAGATAATTTTTTTCTAGTAGGCGCCATTAGGCAGAGGTCGTCTACAACCATAAATGTTTTGTGAGAGTTCAAACGAATAATCGTTTTGGTTTATTCTGCCCTAGCAGCCTTTACTAAATTTCTAACCAATCGAATGGCCTCATCGTGTGGCACCCTACCACAACCACATGACGTTGAAACAAGTAAACGTTCAGCGGGAATAATATCAAGAAGAGCTTGAATCTTGCTTGAAAGTACGTCGACCGAAGCCGCGGGATTAGTTGACTTTACGTCAGCAATTCCTGCGATAATCTCCATAGAGCTTGGCACCTCATTCAGTACAGATATATCCTGCCATTGCCCAGGATATGAGCACTCCAAATGAACTCTGTCCACTGTCCCTTCTAGTGCCTGCAGAAGCGGAACTAAATTTTTAAGATTCTGGTCTTCCGTGGCAGTCTGTCTTGAAATATCTCCTAAACAAAAATGTACTGTGCGCGTAATTGTCTGTCCTTCAGTATCTGAACGAGCCGCCTCTAAGGGACCTGCTATTAGTTCAACAAGCTCACTCACCGCTTTGGTACCAGACACCAAACCGACGGCCTCACTGGGAGCATCTAGTTGAATTTCAGTAGCCCCGGCCGCAACCATATCGGCAATCTCAAGGAAGACTACATCAATCATATCGGCTAGATGATCGCGACTTGCTTCATTCACAAACCCTCCACCAATAGTTAACGGAGATGGTACTGCTGCCTTGCCAAGTTTCGGTTCGATAGCGCTTTCACGACGATATGCAATAGCGTGTCCAGTGCCTATAGGTGCGGTTATTCGCTCCATCACCCGGTATTGGCCCACTCCGGCATACCCCTTAGCCGTATCTCTAGCCTGAAGTGTTTCTAATCCTGCTAATCGGGGTGGAATATGGTGGTAGAAATCTGGCGCGAATACCTCCCCACCCATAATTTGATCTACACCACATGCAATCTGTTCATCCATCGAAACTCGCGCAGCCCGTTGCAGCGTGGAATACGCATCCGCATCTGATATCAAATTTAAGTAGTAATTCTTGAGCATAAGTCTCTGCCCAAAAGGTATTGGCCAAGAACCGACCATAACCGTTCTTATCCCACCCGTCATGATTTCCTGCCCTAAAATCAATATTTATAGCAAAGATTCTACTGCCATCTTTGCAGCCTCATCCATGCTGACCGATCTATCAACATATTTCACTGAATACTTGTCTAGGATCGCAAATCCCTCCTCTTCCCATGAACCGGGAATTCGAAATAGTGCTATCTTTTCGGCTGGATCGTAGCCGGCATCTAAGCAGCCTTTGATTACACCTCGAGCCACTATATCAACACGGGTATTTGACACGACGTTCATCATCACAGCTATCTTATCGATCTTGGGCTGCTCACATATCAACTTAGTAAGCGCGGCAGCCTTAGAAACCGAAGGATTTCCACCAATTTCACAGTAGTTAGCGGGCTGCCCACCCGCATCCCTTACTGCGTCAAAAAGCGTAAGTGATCCTCCGCCTGCACCGATAATTAACCCGAGATTTCCGTCGAACTCTGTTAAATTACCAGCAACTCCTCGGGGATCTGCAGAATCGACAAATGCAGCATCTTGTTCAAATTTTGTTGGTGGTCGAGCTTGCCTTTTCTCATCCACACCAATATCCATCGAATCTAATAAGTCCTTATGGCTCTTTGTCGCCTCCTGTTCCATATCCAAATGGCAGTCCAAAGCAATAACACGGCCATCAGCCAATCGACCGATCGGGTTTATCTCAGCTAGTGTCATGTCACGATTGAGTGCTAAGCGAGCGAGACCTGAAACAATTCTCGTAAGCCCATTTAGCTCAGAACCAGCAATTCCTACGTCTGCAACCGCATTCTTTGCCACGTAGTCAGGAAAATTACCAAGAGCCGAAAAGTGAGTGCGTGATATATGTTCGGGGTGATCCTCAGCAACTTGCTCGATATCAATACCGCCCATATCACTGAAGATAACTAGTGGGCGTTTGGCGCGGCCATCATAAGTGACGGCCGCATAGTATTCTTGCTCAACCTCAATTCGTTCCTCAACCAAAATCCCGACGGGTTTGTTACCACTGATAGATAACGCAAAAATATCTATCGCTGCTGCTGCTGCCTCATCTCCTGATATAGCAAAACGGATACCACCAGCTTTCATTCGTCCGCCACTTAAAACTTGCGATTTAAGAACGACCGATCCTCCTATTTTATTGGCGGCAGACAACACTTCTTCAGCAGTTCTACAAAACATTGATTTTGGAATAGGAATACCTGCACTCGCAAGAATTTCTTTTGATTCAAACTCGTAAAACCTCATATCCCTACTTTCTTTCCAAATAAAAATCATGACTAGTTTTAGATTCCATAGGATTTTGCCATTTCAGGATCCTGTTCCGCAATCATAATGGCTAAATCATATATTACCTTTGCTTGTTTCCAAGTAGCATCGTCCTGCATCTTTCCATCAACCATGGCCACACCAGAGCCGTCTGGCATGGCGTCCAATATTCTCTTCGCTAGGATTACTTCATCCGGGTCAGGAGAAAAAACAGTTCGGGCTATATCAATTTGTGATGGATGCAACGACCATGCGCCCACGCAGCCAAGCAAAAATGCTGAACGAAATTGGTCCTCGCAGCCATCAGGATCACTAATATCACCGAAAGGACCGTAATAAGGGTAAATACCAGCATTTACACAGGCGTCCACCATTCGAGCAATGGAATAGTGCCAAGGGTCCTGCTGTGAAGTCACTCGTTCAGAATCAGGATCTGATGGATTGGGATCTGTACGAACCCTATAGAAAGGATGTCCACCTCCTACTCGAGTTGTTTTCATCCGACGAGATGCCGCTAAGTCTGCCGGACCAAATGACATTCCCTGCATACGGGGCGATGCCTGTGCAATATCGTCAACGGCTACTACTCCACCGCCGGTCTCTAATATTGCGTGAATCAAAAGTGGCTCTGCAATACTAAATTTTGCCTCTAATTGTGCCAGTAGTCGATCCACATAATGTATATCCTCAACACCTAGTACCTTCGGGATCATGATGACATCTAAATCATTACCAATCTCACCCACTAGCCCGTGTAGATCATCCAAAAACCAAGGTGAATCTAGTGCATTCACTCTTGTCCAACAATCTACCCCGTTGGCCTTGAAATCATTTGCCTTGACAACCTCAATAAAGCCTTCTCGTGCGGCTACTTTTTCATCAACAGAAACAGCATCCTCTAAATTACCCAAGAGGACATCAACTTGTTCCAACATCTGGGGTACCCGAGCTCTCATTCGCTCGTTTGCGGCGTTCATAAAGTGAATCATCCGAGACGGCTTCATTGGTATCTCCCGCAGCGGATCGGGAGCACCAATCGCAAGTGGCATAAAAAAATCTTTTGGACTTCGGCTCATGATTCACTCACCTACTCTGATAGTCACATTCTAATCCTCACACGTTATCGGTGCACACTTTGAAGGTCAATGCGGGCGAGTTTGAGACCGGCTGCTAAGCCACCGAAAGAGATAGAGAAATGACAACCACGTTAATCCAACACAGCTCATCAAAAGGCCATTATAAAATCCTTGCCAAAGAGCGATATATCCGAGTTCGCGCATCGTCCCAGGAAATCCAATCCCTGTCGGTGCAATAATATACCAGCAGATTACACCGCATCCAAAAACCACAATAGTTGGGAATCCTGATATTAGAATTATTAGGCCGCTCGTAAAAAAACGTCCCGTCCCCACTCCTGCGATAGCAAGCAAAGGAAAAAAGACAACGGATACTATAAAGCTGACTTTCGAAAATGTTGAGGCTGTTTCATGCGTCTCAACATTCCACACCGACCACATTCGTAGAAAAAATCCTGAAACAGTAAACCAGCTATCTTGACTGGTAGCACTCTCAGAAAGAACAACGTTAGGGCCGTTCTCATAAATCAATTGAGCCGCTTCGCGACTTAAAAGCTGGGCCCAGGCTTGAACGTTCGAATCTAAAACCACGCTCGCTGGAAGACCAATCGGAAACGGCCAGCCTTCGGGATAAATAATATGAGATGGCTCTACATGCGTCGATTGCTCACGAATTATATTTTCCTGAGCTAGCAATAACGACTCAATACCAATTAATGATTCTAAAGACGTCTCAATCGCCACAATTGTCGGCTCAGCACTTGATATCTCCTGAACACTTGAGCTGAAAACCCATATCGCGACTGAAAATGTAAGAGCAATAGCCACAAGTCTACTGAGAAATACGCGAATCGCAAGTAGTAACCCCTTACTCGAAGCAAGAGGTTTGATTTCCCGGTCACGCTTAGCTGAAACAGAATTCATATGTTCATACCAATTAACTTCTATTAAGCCGATCCTACTGAAGTAAGTACGTTGTGTAACCGATCATAAATGATCAGGATTACTCTAGGACTATGCGTTTTTCGAAACTGGCAAATTGGAAGTCCACAATTCCACTTACCTTATTGCTCGTAACTGCCTTAGTTGGTGGTGTTTTTTTCTTCAACAATCGATATAACAATGAGAAATGGCATATTGAGCTATTCGAAGCTCAGCACTTAGTTAAGTATATTTACTTGCCGCTACTAACTCCCACTTATCCTGACAGAGTAATTGATAGCGAGTTCAACAGTTTTTTCTTTCGCGAAGGTAGTGTCAGTCCACGGTCAAACAAGCCCGACGAGTCCGCCATCGAAAAGGAACTTTCAAGGAGAGTTACTCAAGCTTTAGGTCAACTGGATCTTAGTATCGTTGAAATACCTTTTTTAGATATATTTCCACCAGTATCAGTCGAACTCGCCGTCCCTCCGAAATACGTTGTCATATCGCCTCGCGATAGAATTAAACACGCAGATGGTTATCTCGTAAAACAAGATCTTACTTCAGAACAAATTGACGACCTAGAAAAAAATATCGAGAAGTCGGGTGAACACTCAGCCTATGCAGTAAAAATTAGCGGAATTGCAACGTATCCGGCCTTAATTGATGACAGTCTTTCATACCAAAGGACAGTCTTTGCCGTGGCCCACGAATGGATACACCATTATCTGGCGTTCTTTAACCTTGGAAGAATCTATTTCTCTAGTGGCACGGCAATTAATGAGACTGTCGCTGATATAGCTGCCAGTGAAATCACTGATGTAGTCCTAAGAAATCATCCGCCGAGCGACGAGCCAAGTGAAATGCTTAAAGGTAAACCGTTTGATTTCAAACTTCTACGCGATCTGCGTCAAGATGTCGACGGTCTATTACTCGCTCAAGACCTGAGAGTCGCCGAAGAATTAATGTCGACAAAACGCTTGGCCTGGTGCAAAGAATTCAATTGGTGTCCAAGGAGAATTAATCAAGCTTATCTCGCGTGGGTCGATCAATACTCGGCTCGCGATGGGTCTCAAAACATTGTTGGTCAACAGTTAAAAAACATCAGGCTAGCAACAGGTTCACTGCACGACTTTTTAGTAGTAGTCAGAGAAATTGACTCGAGCGAAAGTCTATCCGGAATTCAGCGAGAAATTGTTGATAGTCGTTAAGTTCAGCGGCTCAGGTTATTAATCTCTATGGCCAAGCTGGTGGTCGTAAGTCCAACAGATTCGTCATGTAGCTCAAAAATCAATGAGTAGATCCCATTCTCGTATTGAGTGGAATCAAACAGAAAGGAATTCATACCAAAGGTGGGCGAATCTAATCGCTCCAAAAGCTGTGGTTCACTCTCACTCATGCCCGATCGGACAAAAATCGACAGATGTCGAATATCTGGACCACTGAGATCAGCAGTGATAGCAGATATTCCTCGGACTACAGAGAAACGACTAATACCAGAAATTTTGATTGAAGATCCTGGTCCAGACAAACCATTCTCTAAATTCACAGGCACCTGATATTCAGAATAATTCATGTCTGGAAGTAGGATACTGGCCCTTAGCAGGTAGTAACCATCTGGAAATAGTCGAGTGTCCCAAACAAATTCCTGAAGAACAGTAGCCTCGGACGATTGCTCTGCAAGTAAAGTCCAGGAATCACTTCCCAGAGCCGAGAGCTCCAACCCAATCCTAGAAAACTCGCCGTATGTATTGCCTAGACTAATTCTCTGAATTCCTGACAATTGCTCGTTTGCTCTCGGGTACAATATCGATAGCGATATCTCCGCAGCTTCTTCCTCGCTTTTCTGGGCAAAGCGGGGTATTAAGTCACTAATTCCTTGCAGTCGAGCCCACTCAAAAATCTGTTCCCACTCCCAGACCTCATTCCAAGGAAGAACTAGTCGAACCTGCGATTCAACAAACTCTTTGGGAGTCGCTTCTCCTGCAATTTCATTTGTTCTCCGATCAATTAAAACCAGCTTCCACCAGTCGTCATAACCGGACTCATAATTCAGTCCCACGTCCCAGCCATCCGTAGCAGGAATGAATTCAGATTCCTTGCTACCTGAATCCTCAAGAGATACCTTGTCTCGATTTTCGTCAAAAATCGGAACAGGTGTCGGCGTCAGATCAACACTATCCATCACGATAGGATCATTTCTTTGAATTCTCTCTAAAACCTCTGTAGCGTAGAGCGATTTCTCCTTCCGCCAGTCAGGACAATATTCAGTAAGTAAGCGGCCAGAGGGCCAACAAACCTCTATTTCGGAAATTCCTGGCGGACGAACGAAATCATCTGGAGAAATGTCTAAAATTTCAAACGAGTTCACCATTACTTGACGCCAAATTGGGAATGCTACAGTCGTTGAATAAATATCTCTTATGATTGAGTTATCTGAGTTTCCTGCCCAAACTCCTACAACGATGTTGGGAGTGTATCCAATCGTCCATGTTTCCCCAATCAAGCGATGTATGTCTTCGCCGGGCACATTTTCTTGGGCAAACGGTTCACTCGTTCCGGTCTTTGCAGCCGTGGGATAACCATCAATAACCTTTAATCTATTACAAGTCGCATAAACCAAACATTGATTGTCGCCATTCGACAGGATCGATGTAACCAGATATGCATACTCAGCACCAAGAATTCTCCGCTCGCTTGGCTCTTCAAATTTGTAAAGAATGTCTCCAGAAAAATCTGAAACCTCCAGTAAAGATATTGGCTCGAGATCACGTCCAGCGCCCCCGAGACGATCTGCCGGCTTAATTTCTTGGCCACGCATGATTCCTTTATTCGCTAGAACACTGTAGGCAATTACATGATCAAACAATGAAATATCGCTTCCACCGGTAATCAATGCCGGTCCATAGCCAAGAGGGCTATTAAAGGAGGTGTAGCCTACTGCTTGAAGTGTCTCCAATAACGCTGGTACACCGGTATATACCGCCATTTTGATTGCACTGACATTCAGAGAATTACCTAGTGATTTCGCTACCGAAAGTGGACCTGCCCAATACGAAAGTGGATCGACCGGCCTCCATTCTTCATCAGTTTCGCTGTCAATTAGAGAGAAAGGCGTATCCAATATAGCTGTCTGTGTTCCCCACCCCTTGGCAAATGCCGTTAAATAGCCAAATGGCTTCAAGGTCGAACCTGGCGAATTTAGGGAGATTATGTTGTCATTCCTCCCTTCTATGTCATCTCGGAAATAATCTCGGGATCCTACATACGTCAATATTTGTCCCGTCTGTGGATCTAGGACTAATACTGCACCATTGTGCAAACCAGCTGCGTCGCCCTTGTCACTTATCGTCGATTCGAGAACTTGCTCCGTTACTCTTTGAAGTTCTAAATCAAGAGTAGTAGTTACTACGAGACCATCATTGAAAAGTGCGTTCTGCCCAAATCGTGAAATTAGCTCGCTGGAAACGCGGCCGAGAATAAAATGAGGGGCATCAATGTCAAATTCAATAGTTTGGAATTCCAAAGACTCCATAGCTGCCGCTTCAGCTTGAGCTCGAGATATAACCCCACGCCTCACCATCAAATCAAGTACTCCCGATTGCCGAGCCTTGGCGGGAGAGCCCCATACAATCTGTCCAGCAGTTGGGTCAAAATTTTGTGGTGAGAAAGGATCGTACAAAGCCGGTGACTGAGGAATGCCCGCAAGCAGCGCTGACTCAGCAAGTGTCAAGTCTTTAGATTTTTTTCCGAAATATGCCAAAGATGCTGCTTCGATTCCGACATATGGGCCACCATAAGATATAGAATTGAGATACCAAACTAAAATATCGTCTTTGGGATACTTTCGGGTAAGCTCAAGAGCTACAACCGTTTCCTTCAACTTCCTCGTGTAGCTTCGCTCAAGTCTTTCGCCTTCAGGTATATAGATATTTTTCGCCAACTGCTGGGTAATCGACGACCCTCCTGACCCTTCCAATACTTGATTAGTCTGTGAGCTAAACCAAGGAAGCAAATTCTCCACTGCCGCCCGCAATATGCCAGTAATGTTCAGTCCATTATTCGTATAAAACGACGGGTCTTCTACGGATATCGTTGCATCCACGACCCATGATGAGATTTCGGAAAGAGGCACGGGTTGTCGGAGTCCATCGGTGGGGCTCACAAATTGATATAAAAAAACACCATTCCTGTCGTAAATCTTTGCAGATCCTCGAGAATATTCACTTAACAGTAATTGAGGTTCTACGACATTTCCCGAAACATCTTGATAGAAATTTTTCCCAAAAAAACCCACAGTAAGTGCCAGTACTAAGCTCACAAAAACTGGAAAGCATGCCGCGAGTATTAACGCCCAAAACAACTTAGAGTGAGATGGCTTTTCGTGAGAAAAAATGTTCACGCGCGTTAATGCCAGAAGTTTCCGAATTTCAGGTGTCATTATGAGTGAGGTTTCTTTTTCAAAACCATGAAATGTGAAAGTGCAAACCTCGACAACGGAGTCCTCTCAAGTCGATAGCAGATAAAACGCAGTACGTTAGCCAGAAGCTTGTATCGCTTATAAATATTGTCGAATCCGGGAAAAATGTACGCGTGCTCGATGACATCAAATGAAAGATCTTCTATCAGGCTCTCGAAGTCTAGGTGCCCGTAAACTCTAGCGTGCGGCACCAGCCTGTTCCTAAATCTTTCAGGCAACCAATTCACGAGCGGGATATTTCCGAAAATATACTTGTTGCGCCACCATATTCCATGCGTTTCAAACGGATATCCTTTATTTGGAGCAAATAAAATACAGACACCACCGGGCTTCAGTATTTTGTATATCTCTCGTAAAGTCTCTCTATCGTCGTGGACATGTTCGATAACCTCGTTCATCAGTACTGCATCAAATGAATCACTCACGAACGGCAATGTCTCACTGGCAGCAAGAAGATAACTAGCTGGAGCAAACTCGCTTGACTCCACCAATTTATCCCTTGCAGTTGCGTCGAGTAATCTAGAGTGTTCAATGTCTATTCCAACACACTCAATACCTGCTAACTTAATTGCTCGGACATATTCGCCTACACCGCAACCTAAGTCGAGAATCAGGCCATCGAGTTCGCCAATAAACGGCTTAATGAAATCTAGCCTCCGTTCCTGACCAAACCGCCATAGGTAAGACGGATTGCCACGACGTGATGCTATAGGTCCAAAATTTGTTTGATCCATTCCCAGTCCTAATAAATATAAATAATCATCTGTACGGGTAACCTTGCTCTAAGTATGCCACTCCTACGAAACTCTTGGAAGTCGAGAAAATTCTATCTAGATTGACTGGATTGAGTGTCTTCTCGATCGTATGCTAGACCCATGAAAATTTCTAAGGAAGATGTTATTCACGTTGCTCAATTGGCTCGAGTTCAACTTAGCGATTCGGAGGCTACTAAGTTACAACAAGATCTTTCGCTAATCTTTGGTCACTTTGAATCCCTAAACGAGGTAGATACCAGTCACGTAAATCCAACCCTACACGCGTCAGGGGAGCAAATTGTGCTGACCAGTGGAGATCTTGAAAAGTCTCATCAGAACTTAAGGCAAGATAAAATTCGACGTTCACTTTCTCCTAGTCAAGTTCTCTTAAACGCTCCACGAACAGAAAATGGCTTTATTAGGATAAAAGGGGTTCTCGACTAATGAATCTAGGAACGTCAGTATGACGGTCACTCCTGATCTAGGAGAGCTAGCTGCTCAACACGCAGCCAACTTTCGCTCAAATATTTATACGCCCACGGATTTGTTTAAAATCGTGAATGCCAAAATAACAACCCAAAACGAGCACCTAAACGCCTTCATCTCGATCGCTAATGAAGATGCACTTGAAGCGGCAGAAGCCGCAACTCAGCGTATTAAGTCAGGCGAAACTGGTGCGCTCATCGGGATCCCTATTGCAGTTAAAGACTTGCTTAATACTGCGGGGCAACGAACCACTGCTGGTTCAAAAATGCTTGAGCATTATATCCCTGTCCAAGATTCCACCGTGGTCCAAAAATTAAAAGATGCAGGACTTGTGATAGTAGGAAAGACGAATCTAGATGAATTTGCTATGGGCTCCTCAAACGAATATTCTGCATACGGTCCTGTGCACAACCCTTGGGATTTATCAAGAGTACCAGGCGGCTCTTCTGGAGGGTCTGCTGTCGCTGTCGCAGCGAGAGGAGTTCCACTCTCGATTGGCACAGATACTGGGGGTTCAATTCGGCAACCCGCTGCTTTATGCGGCGTGATGGGGCTTAAACCCACTTATGGGCGGGTGTCTAGGTTCGGCGTCGTTGCGTTTGCATCTTCGCTTGATCAAGTGGGACCATTCTCTAGAGATGCGAATGATATGGCTGATCTACTCCAAGTAATAGCTGGCCACGACGAAAAAGATTCCACCTCTTCGCTGGAACCTGTCCCTAACTTTAAATCCGCATTTAACCGAGGGTTTGATGGTGTCAAAATTGGAATTCCAAGTGAATTACTTCAAGAAGGTGTGGACGACGATGTTCTTGAGTCGTTTGAGCGCGCAATTCATGAATTCGAAACTAGAGGCGCAATTATAAATAGGGATATCTCAATTCCCTCAATTAAGGCTGCCCTACCAGTCTATTATTTAATAGCGCCATCTGAGGCATCAGCAAACTTGGCACGATATGACGGTGTGAAGTATGGATTTTCGGTGCTTGATGGTAAAAATGCGGAAGAAGTAATGTCAGCTAGCCGAGGAATGGCATTCGGTCCAGAGGTCAAAAGACGCATAATGATCGGCACCTACGCCTTATCGGCCGGATATTATGACGCATACTATCTGAAGGCTCAGAAGGTTCGGACAGTTATTCAACAGGAATTCGCGACTGCGTTAAATGAGGTCGATACGATTCTCACACCGACCACGCCAACCACGGCCTTTGAAATTGACTCTAAAATAAATAACCCCATCGAAATGTACCTTAATGATTTATTTACATTACCCGCAAACATAGTTGGTCTGCCGGCCCTATCCACACCGTGTGGTTTTTCGGATGGCTTGCCAATTGGCCTGCAGATGGTTGGAAAAGCTTTTGGAGAGGCTGATTTGATTGGATATGCACACGCGTATCAAAGCATCACTGATTGGCATAAATCTGAACCCGTCGACCGGTGACCTAATTTATGCCGTCGGCCGCATGCTTTTGAATAAAGGTTTTAAGTAAAACAAACACATCCTCTGCGTTCTCGCTGAGGCCGTGCCCGGCGCCTTCAATTATTACGATGTCTTTTGGCTCGTTCGCACGACTAAAAATATCTTCAGATGCGGCCTTATCTAAGATATCGTCACTCGACCCATGAATTAGTAGTAACGGCTTATTAAGTTTGTCTATCTCAGATGTCCCAAATCTCTGCGAAGAGAGGCTTCCCACGGCCACTACCGTGTCCGCGAGTGCAGCAGCCTTAATAACTACCGCCCCTCCGAAAGAATGGCCGACTAAAATAATCTTTTCCGCACCAATCCCTTTCAAAAAAGAGCAAGCTGCCAGAGTATCTAAAACACATTCTTCGAACTCTCCAGCTTCCCTGTACTCTACCCGAATTGACGCAACTGCCTCAGTTTCGAGAGCGGATGATAATCGGATATAAACTTCATCAGCTGGACCTTTAACACCACCTCCGGCACCGCCCACGAATACGCTGGCGCTAACCGCACCCTCCACCGGTCTAAAGTGAAGTGTTACATCTCCTCGGGAAGTATCTAGTTGGACATCAATCTCACCCTCGAGCTCTGCCGGCCTAGCCTTTGCAGATTTAATAGACAGAGTCATCTCTTCCAGTTTATTTTTGGTCGAATCTTCATTCTCATCGTTTCTCGGAAGACCGAATCGCCCTGCCCCTGAAGCCATGATTACTCCCTCTCTCAGCGAACATACCTGAGATATACAAAAGTTATTCTAGACCAAAGTCTAGCTAGTACATGCTAACTCAGACGCACCCGCAAATCCCAATCGAAATCAAAATAATTTGCGGTAGAAGGGCTTAGCGATGGGTGATATCATTCTCTAACGATCTAACAGGCAAATAATATCTATCGGTTTGTTACCTCATGCTAACTATGTTTTAGTTGATGAAAGGATTCGATATGACAACTGACTCACCTAGTTACAGCCCAGGCCTTGAGGGCGTTCCTATCTGCGAGTCTTCTTTATCATTGGTTGAAGGGCAAGCTGGTCGACTTACCTATCGAGGCTACTCAATCGAAGAACTTACTCTACCCGGAGCGACGTTTGAACAAACCGTCGCTCTTCTTTTTGATGGTGAATTACCGACTCAAACTAGGCTCGACGAGATAGGGTCTATTTTAAAAAGAGAACGCAATCTCAATGACGAAACTGTACAAATAATCAGAAGTATCGCAAAAAATACGCACCCAATGTTCGCGATACAGGCGGCGATAGCCCTTCTTGGCCCTAAAGATAACAACTTTGAACCAAAAATTAATTCCATCCGCGACCGTTCGCTTGCGCTAGTTGCAAAAGTAGCGACAGCAGTTGGCATCGTTGCTCAGGCTTTTACGGATCGACCCTATTCCGGACCCCGCGATGACGAATCGCATGCGGAGATGCTCTTGCGAATGATCACTGGAAATGAAAGTCATCCGGAGGGACACGTTGATGTAATGAATCAGTTACTCACTCTCCAAGCAGACCATTCTGCAGGCAATGCTGGGACTTTCACGTCACGCGTGGTGACCTCAACTAAGGCTGAGCCTGAGGCAGTGGTTTCTGCCGCCATTGGCGCGCTTTCGGGTCCTGCCCATGGTGGAGCAAACGAGGGATCCTTGAGACTTTTTATGGAAATTGGAGACCCTGATAAGGCAGAAGTAGAAATCGGCAAGAGATTAGATGACAAGTTCAAGATCCCTGGTTTTGGCCATCGTGTGTACAGCGTAAAGGATCCGCGATCAGCAGTGATTCAGAGACTCGCGACTGACATCATTAAAACAGATTCAAAGGTTGACGATTATTATAAAATTGCTCTTTCGGTTGAAGAAGTTGCCACTGCTCGTTTAGGCGATCGAGGGCTATTCCCAAATGTCGACTTATTCAGTGGGTGCATCTTCGCGGCAATTGGTATACCAGTTGAACTTTTTACGCCGATATTCGCGGCTGGAAGAACGCTGGGTTGGGTCGCAAACATGGAGGAACAATGGGCGAGCGGAAATCGTATCTATCGGCCTACCCAAATTTACACCGGTGAAGCTCATAGAGCATACGTACCAATCGACAAGAGGTAGCTTATAAAGGCCTGAAAATCCTCTAACTGTTAGCAAGCATTCTGTTCTGATGGATGCAGTCGGTGTGAACATATAGTCTTAAGCACGATTAAGATAGACACAGCAACTTTATTCGTTAGAAAGTCGAATGAATGACAAAAAACTCAAAAAACTCTGATGATGAACGAATTTTGACGGGGGTTAGACCCACTGGACCATTGCATCTCGGCCATTATGTTGGTGCATTGGAAAACTGGCTTGAACTGCAACCTAGCTATGATTGTTTTTTTTTGATAGCTGACTATCAAGTGTCTGATCATGCTGATGATTTTGAAAGAGTTCGCAAAAGCGTTTTTGACGTTGCACTTGATTGGCTGTCAATTGGGCTCGATCCGGAAAAGAGTCATTTTGTAATAGAAAGTGCTGTCCCTGAGCACGCGGAACTTACCACTTGGCTTTCTTGGTGGACTCCACTTGGGATGCTGCAACGCAACCCTACTCTGAAAGCCGAACTCACAGAGATAGAAAATCAATCGACTAAACGATCAGCGCCTCTCGCTTTTTTTAACTACCCGATGATGCAGGTTTCAAATATCCTGATGCCCAAAGCGCATCTCGTGCCGACCGGAGAGGACCAACAGCCACATATCGAAATGAGCCGTGAAATCGCAAGGAAATTTAATAATGTTGCGGGACGTGAGTTATTTCCTGAACCTCAGGGATTAATAGGTCGAGTGGGGCGATTAGTTGGTATCGACGGCCAAGCCAAGATGAGCAAGAGTCTCAATAATGCAATTTTTCTGGGGGACTCTCAAGACGAGGTTGGGAAAAAAGTACGGAAGATGTACACAGACCCAAATCGGATTCATGCCACGGACCCAGGTCGTGTTGAGGGCAATCCGGTCTTTATCTACCATGACGCGTTCAACCCAAATTTCGAAGAAGTAAATGATCTAAAAGAGCGTTATCGTGCTGGTACGGTTGGTGATGTGGAAGTAAAAACCCTCCTTACGGAAGCAATTAACCGTTTCTTAGAGCCTTCACGAGAGCGACGCCGAGAATATGAAAGTAAGCCCACTTTAATAAGAGAGGCCCTAGAAGCGGGCTCGAATCATGCAAGAAAAATAGCTCAGGATACAATGGATGACGTGCGAGATGCGCTCGAAATTAATTATTTCAAAGAGTAACAATCGACAGCAAGGTGTATAGCACATGTTAATCAGAGACGAAATCATTTCATTACTCGAACAGGCTCTTAAATCAGCAGAGCATGACGGTACCGTTTCATCGGTCCCAAATCACACCATAAGCGTTGAACACCCAAATCGCCAAGAACATGGTAATTTTTCCTCAAATTTGCCTCTTAAAATTCAGGGATTAGTTAAGATAAAGGCCCTCGAACTAGCTGAGATTATCATCGCACACATACCAACACATAGCGCTGTGGAGCGTGTCGAAATAGCACCGCCTGGATTCATCAATTTCTTTCTCGCCGATAAATGGGTGGCACAACAAGCTTCCGTAATAGCTCGTGATAACTCATTCGGACAAATCCCAATCGAAGGAGAAAGATCGATTCAAATTGAGTATGTTTCAGCCAACCCTACCGGACCAATTCACGTTGGTAATGGCCGAGGCGCCGCGATTGGGTCAAGTTTAGCTAACACTTTCAAATTTGCCGGATATCAAGTGCAACAAGAATATTATATAAACGATGCTGGTAATCAAGTTCTAATATTTGGACAAACACTCTATGCACGGTATCTCCAGGCCCATGGAAAAGACGCAAGTCTACCTGATAACGGATATCCCGGAAGTTACATGATTGATTTAGCTCAAGAAATAAAAACTCAATTTGGCGGAGACTTCCTAGAGCAAAACAATGATTCAGTTATTGAAGAGATCGGCATAATTGGAATAGAGATCCTGATTAAGCAGATCGAAACCGACCTCAAACAAATCGGAGTGGAGTTTGATTCTTGGTTCTCTGAGAAAAGTCTAATGGAAGAAAATGGCCAGTATGGACAGATTATGTCTATTCTCACTGAGAAAAACCAGATCGCTGAGCGTGACGGCGCTGTCTGGTTTACGTCCTCTGAATTAGGTGAATCAAAAGATAATGTGCTGGTTAGATCAGACGGGACTCCCACGTATTACGCTACAGACATTGCCTATCATTATGAAAAATTCATTGATCGCAAATTCGATCGGGTAATTGATATTTGGGGAGCAGATCACCAAGGCCACGTTTCTCGTTTAAAGGCAGCAATAGATTCAGTAGGAGGAAATTCAGAGGGCCTTGATGTCTTACTTTATCAGTTGGTTACTCTGCGCCGAGGCGATGAAATAGTCCCTTTGTCCAAGCGGGCTGGTGAAATAGTCACATTAGCAAATGTTGTTGCAGAAGTAGGTGAAGACGCCGCACGCTATTTCTTTTTGGCAACCGGTGCCAATCAACCGATGGAATTTGATCTTGAGCTTGCCGTCAAACAATCTGACGACAATCCCGTTTACTATATCCAGTACGCACATGCGCGAATTTCTTCGATTCTCGATCTCGCCGCGCAACAAAAACTTGATGCTGAAAATGCGAACACTGACCTGCTCACCGATCCAGCAGAAATAAAACTTATAGTCTCGCTGTTGCTCTTCCCAGAAATAGTGGAACGTGTCTTGTCTGATCTTGCTCCCCACCACCTAGCCCATTACGCACGCGAACTAGCTGCGTCGTTCCATAATTTTTATGGACAATGTAGAGTAGTTCAGATCGAAGATCCTGAACTCAGCTCATCACGTCTTTTGTTGTTGGAAGCGACAAAAAATGTGCTCGCAAGGATTTTAAACTTGATGGGGATAAGTGCCCCCAAATCAATGTGAATTAGTACCTTTACTAAACTTTCTTAGTACAAAATTTTTTCTTTTAGATAGAGTGCATGTAGACTTAGTCTATGAACAATGAAAAGCAAAAAATCGTACTGGCATTTTCGGGAGGTCTCGACACATCAGTAGCTGCGCACTGGCTACGTGACCAACGTGGATATGAAGTTCACTGTCTCACCATCGACCTTGGTAATTTGGGAGATCTAGATGGAATTCGATCGAGAGCCCAAGAGGCTGGCGCTGCGTCAGTAGAAATAATCGACGCCAAAGATACATTTATCCGATACTTCATCTGGCCTGCTCTACAAGCCGGAGTTGTCTATGAAGGTCGCTATCCGCTCGCCACCGCATTGGGCCGACCACTAATCGCAAAAATGCTTGTCGATAAAGCTAGAGAAATTGGAGCTACTGCGGTTGCGCATGGTTGCACTGGAAAAGGAAATGACCAGGTCAGACTAGACGTTGGCGTTCAGACTCTTGCGCCTGATCTGAATATAGTCGGCACAACTCGGGAGCATTCTGTTTCTCGTGACGAGGCCTTAACATATGCTGCAAAATATGGGATTACTGTCCGGCAAACAACAGCCTCTCCCTATTCCACCGACGAGAATCTCTGGGGTAGATCAGTTGAAGCCGGTGTACTAGAAGATCCGTGGCTAGAGCCTCCAGAAGATGTATTCGAATGGACACAGCCTCTAAGTAAAACACCGCCAACCGCAAAAGATATTAACATTCGCTTTGAAAAAGGTGTTCCCACTGCACTAGACGGCGATGAGCTGTCTCCCACGGAAATAGTCCAACAACTCTCGGATCAGGGTGGCCAACATGGGATTGGTCGCATCGATATGGTTGAAAATAGACTGGTAGGGATTAAATCCAGAGAGATTTATGAAGCACCTGCAGCACTAATACTACTGGAAGCTCATCGTGCACTTGAGGATCTGACTCTTACCAAAGCTCAATCACGTTTCAAAAATACAGCCTCGCAGGAATATGCCGACCTCGTCTATAACGGGCTGTGGTTTAGCGCTCACCACCGTGACCTGGCCTCATACGTAGTCTCGACACAACGTCACGTGACAGGGGATGTAAAAGTGCGGTTTTTGCATGGCTCGGTTACTGTTACCGGTCGTCGGGCTGATAGGTCTCTATATTCTCCAGAACTGGCAACTTACAATAAAGAGGGAGATCTCTTTGATCAGAGTCAGGCCGCAGGGTTTATTCGACTGCACGGGTTACCTGCACAAGTTCAAGCGCAAAGACAATCCCTTACCGGAAGTGATGGAGATCTATTACGCTTGGCCGCTCCGGAAAACGAGTAGAACTGTGACTGAAAAAAAGTCTAATAAATTGTGGGGTGGGCGTTTCGAGCTTGATAGTGACGCACTCACTGACCAGTACAATGCGTCAATTTCTTTCGATAAAAGACTTTATCGAGAGGATATAGCTGGCTCGAAAGCCCATGCTACGATGCTCGCGCAGCAGAATATCATCAGTCCCGAGGATAGAGATTTAATCATCAATGGATTAACAGAGATCGAGCAGGAAATCACCGAAGGTAAGTTTGCCTTCAGTGTTGAACGTGAAGATATTCACCTAAACATTGAGGCCGCGCTGACTGAAAGAATTGGAGATGCTGGTGGGCGTCTCCACACCGCTCGATCACGAAACGATCAAATCGCTACGGATACCAGATTATTTGTAAGAGACTCGTGTGATTCAGTGATCTCATCGTTGCGATTCTTTAGATCTGTCTTGCTTGATTTGGCGGAAAAAGAAGCCACAACAATAATGCCCGGGTATACGCACCTCCAACGGGCTCAGCCAATACTCCTGAGTCACCATCTGCAGGCATATGAAGCAATGTTTGCAAGAGACACTGAAAGATTTGTGCAAGCACGGTCCCGTACAAATCAGTCACCACTCGGAACTGGCGCGCTCGCTGGAGTTTCATATTCGGTAGATAGATCTGTATCCGCAGATCTACTTGGATTTGATGGAGTTATTGAAAATTCAATCGACGCGGTGTCTGATAGAGATTTCATATTCGATTTTCACTCTGCGTCTGCCCTGTCAATGATTCATATTTCACGTCTGGCTGAGGAACTCATCCTCTGGGCCAGCGCTGAATTTGGATTTCTTAACCTCGATGATCGATTCTCCACCGGATCAAGCATTATGCCTCAAAAGAAAAATCCAGACTTAGCTGAACTAGCACGTGGTAAAAGCGCTAGAACCATAGGCAATATGGTTCAAATAATGACTCTCCTAAAAGGTCAACCGCTCGCATATAACAAAGATATGCAGGAAGACAAAGAAGCATTATTCGATTCAGTGGATACTGTTTTAAATACGATTAATATAATGGCCGCTATGCTGCCCAGTTGCTCATTTAATAGACAGCATATGAAAACTTCGGCCGAAGCCAACTTTGCTCTTGCAACAGATTATGCTGATTATTTGACTAAAAAAGGCGTACCTTTTCGTGAAGCTCACAGTGCAGTCGGCAGCATGGTTTCATTCTGTGAACGCGAAAACAAGACTCTCGCAGACCTAACAATTGAAGAACTTAGAAACATACATCCCACATTCGACGAAGGTGCGCTAGCGATAACAATCGAATACTCGCTTAATGCCCGTGCAGCAAATGGGGGGACAGCACCCCAAACGGTGCAAAATGCCAGAAAGGCAGCTCAATCAAGGTTGAATGAAGAAGTTAAGCAAGAATGAACAGATATCTGATTGCACCCTCAATCCTTACGGCCGACTTCGGACGACTGAAAGATCAGGTACAAGAAGCAGATACATCCGGACCTCTAATATGGCATCTTGACGTCATGGACGGACATTTCGTACCGCCGATTTCCTTCGGAACTGAGATCATCAAGACAGTCGCAAAAGCAACAGACAATTTAATCGAAGTGCACGCCATGGTTGCTCATCCCACAGAACACTTTGACGCCTTCACAGAGGCAGGAGCATCACGACTAATATTTCACTATGAAGCCGCAATGGAGGCTCCACACCTTGGCGGTCCTGGTCTTGGCGAGACTGTGCTTCGAGCGAGAGAAACCGGTAGTGAAGTAGGTATAGCAATAAACCCGGGTACTCATATCGATGAGATTGAAGAGCTTCTTCCAGAAATTCAGCAGGTGACTGTAATGCTGATACGCCCGGGTTGGGGCGGTCAGCAGATGAATCCAAAACTGCTCGATAAAGTTAGGCAGCTGCAAGAAATTCGCACCAGGCTGAACTTGTCGCTAAATATAGAGGTAGATGGCGGAATAAAGCCTAATAACGCCAAATTATGCATAGACGCGGGAGCAAATATCTTGGTAGCTGGCTCCGCAATATTCAACCAAGACTCTACCCCGCAACAAAATCTCGCTGAGATAAAAAAGTCTTCACCCAATCTAGAATAAATAGCCGTTCGCCATAAAGTTCAAGTATCTAATTGATGGTATGTGTGTTTGCTAACGACCGGTCCAATCAATCGTGCGAACAGTTACACTTCAATCCAACTAATTTAAATGAGGAGCTGAAAATGCCTGAAATGAACGCTGCCGTATTGCGGAGTAGTGATCCAATCGCTGTGGAGAGTGTTGAGCTGACTGAGCCTCGAGCGGGGGAAGTACTAATCAAGATCGCAGCCTGCGGCGTTTGTCACTCTGACCTGCACTGGATTAACAACTTCAGGAACAACACTCTGCCCGCCGGAATAGTCCCGCCGAAGGCGGCAATACTGGGTCATGAAGTTGCTGGAATAGTTGAGGAGATAGGGCCTGGTGTGACAGCCGTTGCCCCTGGAGATCACGTCATCGTTGGCTTTCGACCAAACTGCGGCGGAAATTGCTTTTACTGTATTAATGGTACGCCATGGCTTTGCGAGCGACCGGATAATCCAGATCGTGCATATACGGGGGAGCAGCCTCGATTATCACAAGATGGCGTACCCATTATGCAAGGAGTTGGTGTTGCCGGATTCTCAGAGTATACCGTCATGCCAGAGAGAGCAGCTATAAAAATTCGTAATGACGCACCACTCGAGACAGTTTGTCTTATCGGCTGTGCGGTCACTACAGGCGTGGGCGCTGTCATAAATACTGCGAAGATCCAATCAGGGTCGGATATCGCAGTAATTGGCATGGGAGGAGTAGGCCTTAATATCGTCCAAGGCGCTCGCTTGGCCGGAGCCCGTAGAATCATCGCTATCGACACGATGGATAACAAGCTCGACATGGCCGCAAATTTTGGAGCTACACACTTTGTCAATGCGAGCGAGGGTGACCCAGTTGAAAAGGCTCGTGGCTTCGCAAATGGTTACATTGATTACGCGTTTGAAGCAATTGGACTAGGAGCAACGTGCAGACAGGCGTTCGACATGGTCCGTGACGGAGGCACTGCTGTAGTCGTGGGTGTGGTAGGACAAGACATTACAGTGCCTGGGCGAGCCTTCTTAAGAGAAAAAAAACTAATCGGTTCGTTCTATGGATCTAACTCTCTACAAAGAGATATTCCGAAATTAGTAGATCTTTATATGGATGGGAAAATTATGGTGGATGAATTAATTTCGAAACGCCGTCCGTTGACCGAAATTAACGAAGCGTTTGATGATATGTTGGCTGGAGAAGTCGCACGAAGCGTGCTTCACCCGGCTGCGATCTAAATAGTTCGAAGAGCATAGGAGTCACTTAATTATGGTACATGAGCAAATACTCACCGAGACTATCGGCCGAGTCGGCGTGATTCGCCTAAATCGACCCGAAAAGTTAAATGCGTGGACCAATCAAATGTCTCATGAAATTAGAAGTCAAATAGCTACCTGGAACGACGATGACTCTATTGGAGCAATCATTCTGACTGGTGAGGGACGAGCATTCTGCGCAGGTGCAGATGTGGGTGATTTCGCAGATCGCGCCCAAGCAAATAAAAAGGGTGAGGGAGAAAAGATTGTTCAAGGAGTTTCAGGAGCATATGAATATCCAGTTATGCTCAGGAAATCCAAGCCCACGATCGCCGCTATCAACGGTTACGCAGTTGGGATCGGACTAACAATGATTCTTCCATGTGATATCCGAATAGCATCGACTGAGGCCAAACTAAGTATCCGATTTATAAAAATGGGTCTTATGCCAGAGTTAGGGTCCACCAGAATCTTGTCAGAATTAGTTGGTCTAGGGCACGCAACTGATATGTGTCTGACTGGTCGAATTGTTGGAGCAGAGGAGTCTCTTCGAATGGGGCTCGTGTCCGACGTTACTTCACCAGACGAACTATTCGATAAAGCTCTTGAAAGGGCTAATGAAATTGCAAACAACCCCACCGATGCGGTGATGATGATTAAAGAGTTGTTGGAAAAGAATCCCATGGACCGAGATCTCTCAGCCGTAATGGAACGCGAAAGTATTCGTGATCAAGTTGCTCGAAGATTACCAGACCACGACGAAGCAATTGAAGCATTCACTCAAAAAAGAGAGCCTGAATTCAATAAGTAGCCTCGAGTTTAAGTTATTTGGCTTGTCTGAATTCTGGATGAGCAAGGAGAGCCACGAGCGCAGCGGACGAACATATTATTCCTGATATAACGAGGGCTGGTTGAGTCCCGAATCCAAGTCCATTATCAATTAGTGCTACCTGAGCCACTCCTATTGGCATAAGGCCTAACATTGCCAAACTACTCAAAGACATCACGCGACCCATAAATTTATCTGGCGTGCGCATCTGTAAAAGCGCCTGACTCATATTCATAAAAAAACCACCGCCGCAACCCCAGATAAAAAAGAAAAATATTACTATCTCCGCGGTTGGGCTTAATGCCATACCGGCCACGCAAAATCCGCCGCCTAGTATAGCCATTGCAAAAAATCCTCCCTTATTCGGCATGTCTTTTACACGCGTTATAAAAAGTGAACTTATGACCATCCCCAGGGATAACATGGCCCATGCAACCCCTAATGATCCGGCCGATGTCTGATGAATTTCACGGAAAATAATGGGAGATCCATAATTAACTGGCCCTACCATAAATAGACCAGCCACACACATTAACGCCATAATCGTAAGCAACACCGGATTAGATCTCAAGAAATAGACTACTTCCGACATGTCCGATAGGAAGGAGCGATCTACACTTGAGGTCTCATTCTCGCTTCCATCAGATTGATCAATCTCTCCCAACTGCAAGGGCAATACAGCAAGTGCTCCAAAAAGAAGGACTATTGCTCCAACCATAAATCCCGCCTCCGGCCCAACCAGATCATAGAGTAAAGCGGCAACACCAGGACCGAGTACGCGTGGAAGGCTCTGCGTTATCGTTCCCAATGAAATCCCATTTAGCAAGTGCTCGCGCGGCACAGTCATCGGAAGAATCGCTCGAGAAATCGGCATCTGTCCAGAAGTTAAAATTCCTGACGAAATGACGAAAATTAGAATAAGCGCGTAACTTTCAATCCCCAGAGCAATAAGCGCACAAAATCCAATTGTGACAACGGCCGCCAACACCAGCGAGCCAATGAGTAACAATTTTCGATCAAAGCGATCAGCCAAAACTCCTGCGGGCAACATGAAAAGAGCTGATACTCCTTGAAGAGCCACCGATACTGCCATCAAGCTCGCCGAACCAGTGACCTCTAAAACATAAAATGCTAGTATTCCCTGCTGAGTGCCTCGCTCCAAAGGCCCCATTGCATTCGTAATAGTCCACCAGCGGTAGTTGGTGTAGCTAAACGCCGGGGCAGTCGGTAATAAATTCTTGAGCACCAAACAATGTTAACTACAAAAGCGGATACCCGTGCTTTGCTATTTCCCGCTCTTTCTCGATTTTACGAATGGCCTCCCCTGAACAACCTCTAGTCTTCATAATCTGCTCTAGAGCATCACGAGCTGCACGAGCTGCCAAAATTTCCTTTCGCGCGTATGCTCCCCGCATATCGACCACTACCTTATGGTTTCGTTTCCATTCCAAATACTGAGTCGCACACAACTCGTCGTGATCGTGATTCGTCACTCTGACTCCATTAGAGAGCGTTCACGAGAGTACGCACAATTTTCACAGGCTGGATTAGATTCCGGAGTTTTTTTGCCGTTAAGTACCGACAGCATCTCAGTAATCTTCGAGGGAATCCATGTGATATTAAGCTGATATGGAACTAACGTTTCCTCAAAATTCATTTGTCCGTAGAAACCGAGTGCATGCTTATCCGCATTACAAACATAGAAATACCCCACCGGTGCTACCTTGAATCCCATTTCGGTCAGCAAAAAAGCATAA
>Ga0302137_1000131_pt1 | contig 29105 bp, 28 predicted proteins | sample CBN3_SCM_MG_FD_203127 | JGI IMG/M metagenome (GOLD analysis project Ga0302137, IMG submission 203127) | Marine microbial communities from Western Arctic Ocean, Canada - CBN3_SCM | ecosystem: Environmental > Aquatic > Marine > Oceanic | place: Canada: Western Arctic Ocean | collected 2017-09-15 | reverse complement strand
TGGATCAAGGGTGACCACCAGACCGTCGCGATAAGGCTGAGCCAGCATCCAACAGTGCAGGCTTTGTGTCGAGAATTTGGTAAGCCCATCGTATCAACGTCGGCCAACCATTCAGGTCAGACTGCGATAAAATCCAGAATAAAACTTTTTAATGAATTTGCTGGTAAAATTGATTTCTTTGTGGCGGGAATACTGGGTTCGGAAAAAAAGCCGTCGCAAATTCGAGACTTGCTAACCGGCGAGATTATTCGATGAAAAAAATAAGCGAGATTAATTTGGACGAGGTAGACGTAGACCAGGTAAAGGAATTTCTGTTGCAGCTGCAAGCTGAAATTTGCAGCGGGTTAGAAAGCGCCGATGGTAAAGCAACCTTTCAGACCGACAAATGGGATCGGGAAAAGGGTGGTTCAGGAATCACGCGGGTGATTGGAGATGGCGCAGTATTGGAAAAGGGGGGGGTGAATTTCTCCCATGTTTTTGGTGAATCTATGCCCGAGTCGGCCACCGCTGCGCGGCCCGAACTCGCTGGAAGAAACTATCAGGCCTTGGGTGTCTCTGTGGTAATTCACCCGGACAACCCATTTGTTCCAACCTCACATGCTAATTTCAGATTCTTCCTAGCGGAGAAACAAGGTGAAGCACCGGTTTGGTGGTTTGGGGGTGGGTATGACCTGACGCCCTACTATGGTTTCGAAGAGGATTGTGTGCACTGGCACCAGCAAGCCCGGTTGGCCTGCGACCCATTCGGAGAAGAGTATTATCCTCGTTTCAAGGAGGAATGCGATGCGTACTTTTTTGTTAAACACCGTAAGGAAACGCGTGGAGTCGGTGGGTTATTCTTTGACGATTTTAATGAATTAGGATTTGGAAAAAGTTTTGAATTTGTCAAAGCAATGGCGAGTAGTTATTTGTTAGCCTATTTGCCAATCGTTGAGCGTAGAAAAAATACCCAATTCAATGAGCGACAGAAGCATTTTCAGGAGTATCGCAGGGGCAGGTATGCTGAATTTAACTTGGTATATGATCGAGGCACTTTGTTTGGATTGCAATCAGGTGTGGGCCGGACTGAATCGATACTAATGTCCTTACCCCCGGTTGTGCGCTGGATATATGATTGGAAAGCAGAATCGGGGAGTCCGGAAGAAGAGCTGAGCAGCAAATTTTTGGTTCCCAGAGGCTGGATATAATCAGCATTGAGCTTAGTAAGACTCAGTCCCGAAATTAATCATTAAGGCAATACGAATAAAGGTGACATGTGCCTAATCTATCGACCTATGCAGTTGTTGGAAACCCTGTTGCGCACAGCAAATCCCCACTCATTCATTCGCTGTTTGCAAAGCAAACAGGGCAGGATTTGGAATACACCACGCAGCAATGTGACGATTCGAATTTTGACCAGACGGTGCTGGATTTCTTTAGCGCGGGAGGTGATGGGCTAAACATCACTGTGCCGTTTAAAGAGCGCGCCTTTGCGTTGGCGACTGAATGCTCGGATCAGGCGGCGCTGGCAAAAGCGGCGAATACCTTGTTTCTGGATCAGCAGAATATCTTGTGCGGTGACAACACCGATGGTATTGGTTTGGTCACGGATATATCGATTAATAATAATTTTTCTATTAACGATAAAAAAATCTTAATCCTGGGTGCCGGGGGAGCGGTGCGGGGTGTATTGGCTGGTTTGATTTCAGCGCAGCCTCGTGTAGTCGCCATTCTTAACCGGACTGCAAGCAAGGCAGAACAGCTAAAGCAGGAGTTTGATGCTTACCTGCCGGTAACGGTCACTAGTTATAATGACCCCTTGGAAGAGGCTTTCGATTTAGTGATAAATGGCACGTCCATGAGTCTTGCGGGCAAAACACCGCAAATAACGGCTGAACTACTGTCTCCGAATTGCTGCTGCTATGACATGATGTACGGCCAGCAAGAAACACCATTCGTGACTTGGGCAAAAGATCAGGGTGTAACGCTAGCGCTGGATGGATTGGGGATGTTGGTTGAACAAGCCGCGGTGTCCTTTGCCCTTTGGCGTGGCGTAAGACCAGACACGGCCCCAATTCTAGCGGCGCTTCGGGCTGAATTTTCCCGCGACACTTAGTCAGGAGTAAATCGGTGGCGAAAAAAAAGCTGTGCAATTAGCGCCAGCCCTTTTTCAATTCGAATTGCTTAGCTAATGCTCTTCTTCCCCGTGAATATCACTAGGCGAAAGGGGCATGGCATTGGCATCATCGCCCCGGTAATCTACTCGATTGCCAAAGGTATATTTACCCTCCACTGTCATAAAACCGATTAACAGTAGTAACACGACCGGCGGGCCGAGTAGTGTAACGATCAAAGCTAGTCGCTCCCACATGACATGCATAAAAACGGCAACAATAAAGCCGGCCTTTAATAGCATGAACACGATGACCAGCGTCCAGCGCATGCCGCCCTGCACATTAAAATAGTCGACCAAGTACGAGCACGTACTTAGGACAAAAAGGAGAATCCAGATTTTATAGTAAATCCCAAGAGGATGTTGCTGACCTGTTTCCGATGACATTAAAAATTCCTCTTACAATAAATAGAAAAACGCGAAAATAAATACCCAAACAAGATCCACAAAGTGCCAATATAGGCCAGTAATCTCTACGATCTCATAATTTGTTTTCTCATAATGGCCGAGCCACACCTTTCTGGCGATTATGAACAAGTATATAACCCCTGCGGTTACGTGCGCACCGTGGAAGCCGGTGATCATGAAAAACACCGAGCCAAACTGTGGCGCCCCAAATGGGTTCTCCCAGGGCCGTACGCCCTCTTCCAAGATTAATTTGGACCACTCAAATGCTTGCATGCCGACAAATGACATACCGAATAGTGCGGTTATGCACATCAATAAAGCCGTTCTTTTCCGGTCTCTGCGATAACCAAAATTTACTGCCAGTGCCATGGTGCCGGAACTGGTAATAAGTATGAAAGTCATGATGGCAATCAGTATCAGCGGAATTGGATCACCACCAAAAGAGAGTGCAAAAATTTCGCTTTGGACCGGCCAGGGCTGAGTCGTCGTCAGGCGAACATTCAGGTATCCGGTGAGGAAACACGTGAAAATAAATGTGTCACTTACCAGAAAGAGCCACATCATCAGTTTGCCCCAGGGCACGTTATAGGTTTGCTTGTCAGCGCTCCAGTCGCCCACCAGGCCATCGATCCCTGCCTGTGGTTCTGCCCCATCGTTTAAAGCTATTTCACTCATTGTTGATTCCCGTTAAAGTTCTAAACAATTCTAAATCTACTTACACTTACATCAGGTATACGACAAAAGTCCAAACATGATTAACCACACGATCAGTAGAAAGTGCCAGTACATCGTGCACAATTCTATGCTGAGGCTAAGCTCTTTCAGTTCAGAACCCGTAAATAGCTTAATCGAGCTCTTGCTCCAAACCCATAATCCGCCAAGCAGGTGAACCGCATGTAAGCCGGTCAGCAAATAGAAGAAGGAATTAGCAGGATTGGAGGCTAGGAAGAAACCACTATTTTGGAGGGTTTGCCAGGCCATAAGTTGCCCGGCAATAAACAAAATAGCAAAAATGCCACCAACGACAAATGCGGCAATAATGTTTTTCTGTTTCCCCTGGCTCACAGACGTTCGAGCCCACTGGAATAGCATGCTACTTATTACCAGTAATGCCGTGTTTAACCAGAGCTGACTGGGGTCAGACAGCGGAGTCCAGTCAGGTACGCCCATGCGGACAAAATAACTCACCGTAAGCAGCGCAAAGACGATAGATGCAACCAATAGGAAAAAGAGCAGAGCCACTTTTTCAGGTGCCACATCGAAAGCGCCAGCTGGGTTCAGGCCACCTATAATCCCCTTTCTTTCCCAAGGCTTGTCGGCAACGCTTTTAACGAAGCTCATGTGTCAGCCTTGGACTTGCCATGATCTGGAGCCAACGGCTCATTGTCAACCGTAGGCTCTTCACTCTCTGGTGTGTTTTGCGGAATGAAATCTTCATGAGCGCCAGGCACGCTGTAGTCGTATGCCCAACGATAGACAGAGGGTGTTTTATCCCCCCAATTACCGTGGGCAGGCGGTGTATCCGGTGTTTGCCACTCCAGAGTAGTAGCGCCCCAAGGGTTTGGATCGGCTTTCTTGCCGGCTTTTAAGCTCCAGAGAAGGTTAATGAAAAACAATAGCTGGGCGGTGCCAACAATTAACGCGGCTATTGTAATATTCCCATTGAGCGTTTGTGCTGATTCCGGAATAAAGTCTGTGGTGCCCATTGCATAGTAGCGACGGGGAACCCCCAGGAAGCCTAGGTAGTGCATTGGCAGGTAAATGGCGTAGGTGCCAAAGAATGTAAGCCAAAAATGCCACATGGCCATAGTCTCGTTATACATCTTGCCAGATACTTTCGGATACCAGTGATAGATCGAGGCGAATAACACCAGTACCGGAGACACGCCCATCACCATATGAAAGTGAGCAACCACGAAATAAGTGTCTGACAGAGGCAGGTCAACAATCACGTTGCCCAGGACAAGCCCCGTTAGCCCCCCATGAACGAAAGTAAAAATAAAACCGATGGCAAAATACATAGGCACATTCATGCGAATGTCGCCTTCCCACAATGTTAACACCCAGTTATAAACTTTCAGCGCAGTTGGTACTGCAATGATCAAGGTGGTTGTTGCGAAGAAAAAGCCAAAGTATGGGTGCATGCCACTTACATACATATGGTGTGCCCATACGACGAAGCCCAAACCGCCGATGGCGATAATGGCCCACACCATCATACGGTAGCCGAATATATTCTTGCGTGCATGACAGCTGATAATATCAGACACTAGGCCAAAGGCAGGTAGCGCTACAATATAAACTTCGGGGTGGCCAAAAAACCAGAATAAATGTTGAAACAAAATTGGGCTACCACCTGAGTAATCCGTTGGCTGGCCGGCTTCTATAATCGCAGGCATAAAAAAGCTGGTGCCGAGCAAGGTGTCGAAAACCATCATAATGGCCGACACTAGCAGTGCGGGGAATGCAAACAGGCCTACCACTGTGGCAACAAAAATGCCCCAAACGCTGAGAGGTAATCGCATCATTGTCATACCGCGACACCGCGCTTGAAGTACGGTAGTTACGTAATTCAGGCCACCCATGGTGAATGCCACGATGAACACCACCAGAGATGCCAGCATTAACACGATACCCATGTCCGAACCCGGAGTGCCGGCCAAACTCGCCTGCGGCGGATAGAGGGTCCAGCCGGCCCCGGTCGGTCCCCCGGTAACAAAGAAACTCGACATCAGGATGATTACTGACAACAAATAGAACCAGTAACTGAGCATGTTCAGGTAGGGGAAAACCATATCCCGTGTACCGCACATCAAGGGAATCAGATAATTACCAAATCCGCCGAGAAATAACGCTGTCAGCAGATAAATAACCATTATCATGCCGTGTAGGGTTACTGCCTGGTAATAGGAACTGGGGTCAATAAGAGAAAAAGTCTCCGGAAAGCCCAGTTGCATGCGCATCAACAGCGACAGCACTAGTGCGACAAGCCCAACAAGAATTGCCGTTCCTCCATATTGAATGGCTATAACTTTGTGATCTTGGCTCCAAACGTATTTGGTGACCCAACTGTGTGGATGACTGAGCTCTTGCTCTTGATCAGCCAGTGGAACATAAGCCATAAAAATCTCCTGATAAACTTTCTAGTTGCATGTAACGGCACTGCGGCGCCATTTACTAATCTTCAAAAACTGTAACTTCTAATGAACAGTTTTAACCCGAACTACCTCAGCGTATTGATATAGGCAGCCACATCGGCTACTTCCTGTTCATTCGCCATGGCAGCTACCATAGAAACCATTTGGTTGCCAAATTCATCAGCGCCGTGGGTACCCCGGATACGTGCTCGGAAATTGTTAATCTGGGTAGTAAAATACCAATCGCTCATTCCAGCTAAAGTTGGTGCGTTGGTGTACCAGGTGCCGGTTCCATCATCCAGGTGACAGGCTGAGCAGTTATCTGCGTAAATAACGCCGCCATTCTCAACATCACCACTTACTGTGGCTGCTGCTGGTGAATCTGGCAGGCTGGCGATATAGGCAGCGACATTTCGAATAGCTGTATCGTCTGCCAGTATTTGGGCAAATGGACGCATTATTTGTCCGTTGGTATCATCTGCATGGGTACCACGAGCGCCTTCTTTAAAGTAGCCAAGCTGTCTTTCTATATACCAGCCTTGTTGTCCAGCCAATTTAGGCCCGCTCATGGCTTGGTTGCCTTCTCCTTGTGCGCCGTGGCAGGCAGCACAGGCAGCATATTGCTGCCGTCCGGCCGCAACACTAGGCGCTGCCACTATATTTGATTGGGCAAAGGTGGGCTGTTGTGCAATCCAAGCATCGTAATCAACTTGCTCATCTACCACTACTTTGCCTCGCATCACAAAGTGGCCTATGCCACAAAGCTCTGAACACAGGATGTCATAAGTACCGGCTTTTGTTGGTGTAAACCACATGTAAGAAGTGAGGCCGGGGACGAGATCCATCTTGACGCGAAACTGAGGAACGGTGTAGTTGTGCAACACATCGTTAGAGCGTAGCAATGCTTTTACTGGCTTATCTATGGGAAGATGCATTTCCTGGCTGGCAACCAGCACATCGTCCTGCCCAGCCGGGTCTTCAGGGTTTACGCCAAAGGGATTAGATTCAGTAACAAACGCTGTATCTGCTGTACCCAGCACACCGTCAGCACCTGGGTAGCGGAAATTCCACTGCCACTGTTGGCCGATAACTTCATATTCTGCTGCATCATCAGGCACTGTTACGAAAGAGGCCCAAACAAAAAGCCCGGGAGCCAACATGGCAACAACACCAACAACTGTAACCACCGAGAGAGCGACTTCCAGCTTTGTGTTTTCAGGTTCATAACTTGCTTTATGACCCTCTTTTTGCCGAAATCTATAAACACAGTAGGCAAGAAACAGGTTCACAACGATAAAGACTATGCCGGTTACCCAAAAGGTGACAGTGATAGTGAAATCAATGGCCCCCCAGTCAGAAGCAATATCAGTGAACCACCAAGGACTGGCGAAATGGAATATGATTGATCCAACAACCAGGAGAAAAATAGCGACCGATAAAGCCATAAGCCAATAATCCTTCTTATATTTAACAAATAAAACAAGATTGCGTTGCGCTACTTAGCGCCCTATCAACGAGTTCTTATACACTAGTATTCGCTATTCAATTCTTTCCAGGTTCAAAGGAAAGTGTGGCAACATTAACGAAAATATAACCGTTTGGTCAGTTTCGAAGCGGCTTAACCCACTACTTTATTCCTGATTAAATCCCTGGTAATTGGTTTTAGCTAGATGGGGTAACAGAGAGTCGTTAAATGCTAACTTTTTTTCTTATTTTTTATGGCTCTCACGCCCACCATTCGAGCACGGGAATGCTATAGAAAATTGACTTTAACCGCAAGCAATTTTGACCACCAAAAAAGGTAAAACTTGCGCGAAATCAAGCATTGTTGACGCCGCCGCGCCGCACATTGGATTGGATTGTGAATTATTGACAATTTGGATAACAATCTCTTAACTGCCTCTCGCTGAATCGTTTAAAAACTGTTCCCTACAAACAGAAATGATACAGTGATATCTTGAGATTAAACGCAAAACGTGGTTGAATACCCGCGCCTTAAAAGAGCAGCATTTAGTGTGGTATTTCGCACGGAGCTCTTTTCTAAATCCCAGCCAACTTCGAGAATGCCAGTGGCCGAACTTACCTCCAATCAAGCCATTAATTGGCGCGACTTCTACGAAATGTGCAAGCCAAGAGTGGTCATGCTCATGTTGCTGACGTCTATGGCGGGTATGTTTTTGGCGGTCCCGGGCATGGTTCCCCTGGATGTTCTTGTATTGGGCAATCTGGGAATCGGATTAGTCGCCAGCTCGGGCGCTGTGGTCAATCACTTAATAGACCGCAAGATTGACGTGTTAATGAAGCGCACCCACAACAGGCCGCTGCCCCAGGGCCGTGTTGATCCAAAGCATGCCACAATATTTGCAGTAGTAACCTGTGTGACGGGAATGTTTGTACTCCTGTTTTGGGTGAATCCGCTGAGTGCCTGGCTAACGTTGGCATCTTTTGTCGGTTATGCGTTTATCTATACCGGTTATTTGAAGCGGGCTACTCCACAAAACATTGTTATTGGCGGCTTATCTGGCGCCATGCCACCACTGCTGGGCTGGGCTGCTGTCACCGGCACCATTGAACCTGGCGCTCTGATTCTGGTTTTGATTATTTTTGCCTGGACGCCGCCTCACTTTTGGGCGCTCGCGATACATCGTAAAGAGGAGTACGCCAAAACCGGCATTCCTATGTTGCCAGTTACCCATGGCAATTATGTCACCAAGGTTCATATCATCATCTATACTGCAATTTTGGCAGTGGTGAGTGTTTTTCCTTATCTTACCGGGATGAGCGGGCCACTGTATCTGTTTTCGGCACTGGCTCTAGGCGTTGGCTTCCTGTTTTGGTCGAGTGTGCTGATGTTTAAGCAACAACCTTCCACGGCAATGCAGACATTTCGCTATTCCATCCTTTATCTGGGACTGCTGTTTGTTGCCCTTATGGTAGATCATTACCTGTTCTAGATTCTGCACTCTATGGACTTGAAAAAGAAAAAAACCATTTTAATAGCCTTCATCATTGCAGACGTGCTTCTCGCTATACTTCTGGTCTATCTGTTTGTCGGGAATTTTAATCGTCTGTCGGACGAAGAACTGCGAGAGCTCGGCGCAACAGTTTATCCTGACCCGAGGGAGATAAGTTCATTTCAGTTGACTGACCATCGGGGAAATTCCTATACACAGGATGCTCTTGCTGGCTCTTGGACACTGATATTCTTCGGTTACACTGCCTGTCCGGATATTTGCCCGTTGACCATGTCAGAGTTGGATCGGTTTTATCAGGACCTGGAGAGCTCGGGGCAAGCGCAAGACACGAATATCGTACTGGCTACCGTCGACCCGCTTAATGACTCGCCCCAGAAGATGGCAGACTATGTCTCCTCTTTCCACGAAGACTTCATCGGGCTAACCGGGGACCCTGCCACCTTGCAGCAGCTAGCGGGTGACTTGTATGTGATTTTCTCAGAATCCCCCGACATGCGGGACAACGAAAATGACCATATGGTTAATCACAGCGCGCATATCTCAGTCATCGACCCGAATGGAAATTACCATAGTGTAATGAGGGCGCCCCATCGGAGTGCTGATTTGGGCGTGGCTTATGCGGCTATTCGAAAACGCTAGGGCTGGTTGAAGGAAGTTGAGTGAAGGCGCGCTGGGCTGCCAAATTTTTCTGCCTCTGCAGCTCTCGCCCCTCCGTTGGAATACGACTAATGGTGTTGGTAATCACGATACCATCACGTTTCAAGCTATGGTTCGGCTGTTTAAAGTGAAAGCAAGAATACTCAATTTTCACCAAGGCACCTGCTGCCCATCCCAGTCGAAAAACTCCGCCTCAGTATCAGTCCCCAATGATTTAAGCAATTGAAGTAATGCGCTCGCTACAAAATCAGGTGTGAATAACTTCCCCTGGGGCACCGAGCGCTGAAATGGTTTTGATAAGCCGGTATCGGTAGTGCCTGGATGAAAGGCGATTATTTTTACGTTTGGTGCACGGCGGCGCAGTTCGATTGCAGTAGTTTTGACTAGCATGTTCAGCGCCGCTTTAGAGGCGCGATAGGCATACCAACCGCCACTCCTATTATCCGCGATACTGCCTACCCTCGCGCTCAACACAGCTACATGGCAGGTCTGGTCGCTTCGCAATAGAGGGGCGAGTCTCGCGAGCCATAACATCGGAATAACTGAATTTATGCTCATTACCTCAAGGAGCGAGGCAGCTGAAATATCTTCCAGTCTTTTCTCGGGGGAGATTTGTTCACTGTGCAATATCCCGTTGCATATGATTACCTGAGTAATCGAACTCTCGCTAGACTCCAAGTCATCGCATACTAAGCGGATAGATTCTTCAGAGTAATCAGAGGTGACGTATTCCAGCTTATGGCCATTCTCAGCGGTTTGTGGCGAAGGCTCTCTACTAATTGCCACAACCTGATCGACCGATTCATCTGCGGAGAGTTTTGAGATTATGCTTTTGCCTATAGTACTGCCGGCTCCGATGAGTATCGCTACGTTAGCCACATTATTGCCTTAGAGATTGATTGAGATATTTCTGCTACTAATTTCCCAGTGAGCAATTAGCACAGCTACGCTGTCCCGTAACTAGATAGGAAATGTTGTTGCATCTCAGCAGGGCATAATTGGCAGTGCCTATCAAAAAGCAAAGTAAGTGTCATTTCAGCTCCATTATCAGTAGCAAAGTCACAACCCCAATCTCGTGTAGAAGAGCTTGCACTCTAAGCTTTTGCAGCCAATTCACTCGGTATCGACCATTACCAGAGTAATACGAAGTTTCTAAGGGGAATGGATCACTGCTGTGTCACTCAAGTCCTGGCGAATTCGACGCTTTGATTGCTGAGGCAGGAGTGTTTGGCAGTACATCGCTTGGTTAATCAGCGGGATATCTAGCATTAGGCCCGTTTACGTAGACCGAGTGGCAAAAAATACAAGATCAGGAAAAAAAGACTGGCCACCGCCACGATCGAGGGTCCAACGGGCGTGTCAGCTATGAACGCCATAATTAAGCCTACCACTACTGATAAGGCGCCGATGACGCTGGCTTTTATAGCCATCTGCTCTGGGGTTCGAGCGATTTGCCTGGCCGCTGCAGGGGGAATGATAAGCAAGGAAGTGATCAATAGAACGCCGACGATTTTCATCGAAATAGCGATAACCAAAGCCATTAAAACCACTAAAAGAAGATTAAGCTTGTTCGGACTAATACCTTCAATTTCAGCCAGCTCGGCGTGTACAGTAATGGCCAAGAATTGATTCCAGAACCGGAATAGCAGCACAGCGACTAAACAGCTGGTGCCTACAACCCACACTAGATCGCCACCGCTAACCGTCAGCAACTCACCGAACAGCAGTGCTTCGAGATTCACTCTGACCGAATCAGAAAAAGCCAATACAACCACACCAATAGCAAGGGTACTATGGGCCACAATTCCCAACAACGTGTCAGTGGAGATGGTTTTGTTCTTGCCCAGAGCAACCAGCAAAAGCGAAAAAACCACACAGCTAACCAGAATGCTGAGCTGAGCATTGATATCAAAAATTAGCCCCAGCGCAATACCCAGCAAGGCCGAGTGAGCCAATGTGTCACCAAAATAAGACATCCGGCGCCAAACGATAAAAGAACCAAGAGGGCCAGATACCAGCGCCAGACTTAGCCCAGCAATCAGCGCATAAACAACAAAATTTGTAGTAAGTAGTTGAGCCAGAGAATCAATCATCTTTAGATCCGATGATCTTTCCGGTGATGTCGTGTTCGTGATTGTGGTGGTGAGTATAAACCGCAATGTTTTGCGCGGCGCTTGGCCCAAACAAATCAAGATAGGCTGGGTCATTGCTTACCTGCTCCGGCTTACCGTGGCAGCAGATGTGCTGATTAAGACAAATCACTTCGTCAGTGGCAGACATCACTAGGCGCAGGTCATGGGAAATCATTAGCACACCGCAGTGCTGCTCGTTACTAAGCTGATGAATTAGTTGATATAGCTCAGCCTGGCCAGCCAGATCTACCCCTTGTGCTGGTTCATCCAGAATTAGCAGATCAGGATTTCGTAGCAAGGCGCGAGCCAATAACACACGCTGCATCTCACCACCGGAGATGTCCTGAATCTGACTTTGAATCAAATGGCAAATTTTGACTTTATTCAGCACCGAGTCTATTTGCCCCTGATCATTCTGGCGCGCCAGTTGTAAGAACCGCAGTATAGTGAGGGGAAGCGTTGGTTCAATTTGGAGCTTCTGAGGCATGTACCCGATACGGAGGGACGGCTGCCGGGTTATGGTGCCAGAATCTGGCTGCAGCAAACCCAGCACAATACGAATAAGCGTTGTCTTTCCGGCGCCATTAGGGCCAATTAGCGTAACAATCCGGCCTGCTCTCACCTCAAGGTCGATATTCTTCAGCACCTTGCGGCCATCGAAGCTGATGCAAATTCCTTTTGCTGAAAGAAGAGGGGCTGATTGATCTTGTGATGAATCCATGTGGCTTGAAACCTAATTAAAAACGGGGAAGTCTCTTATAGATGAACCCGGCAATGGGTTATCATACCACTGGTTGACATTAGCCTTTGGAATTTTCCAACCATGTACAAACTTGCCCCTAAATTCAGAACGGCGATCCTGTTTGTTGCCCTGTTGTTTGGAACAGCCAGCCAGGGGGGCGTGCATGTTGTTACCACGATTAAACCACTGCAACTAATTGTAAAAGCGGTAATTGGGGAACATGGAACAGTAACAGCACTACTAACTGAAAATTCTCCCCATAGTTATGCCTTAACCCCTTCTGATCGGATTGCGCTTGGCGAAGCAGACCTTGTGCTTTGGGTCGGTAAAGAGCTGGAAACTTTTATCGAGGGTGCTATAGGCCAACTGCGAGATCAAACGACTGTGCTGACGGTATTGGATTTTCAAGATTTAAATCGTTTGCTTTTGGAAAATGGCCAGCCCGACCCACACGTTTGGCTTGATACCCGTAACGCCTTGCAAATCGCACGGACAATTAGCCGCGAACTGGAACAAATAGACAGCGGCAATCAGCTAATCTATAGGCAAAACTTTGCAGCATTTGAACATCAGTTGGAATTAACTGAGGGTGAGCTTTTGCGTGTGACAGCAAGTTTGCTCACAACACCGTTTATTGTGCACCATAACGCTTATCAGTATTTTGAACAGCAGATTGGGATTAACCACGCGTTTGCACTTGTGCTCGACTTGGAAATACAACCAAGTATTCGCCATATTTTAAGTGTCAGGGATTTGATTCAACAAACCCAGCCTTCCTGTTTATTAGTGGAGCCGGATTCCAGCCCGGCGACAATTGACACCTTTCTTTCCGGGTATGAGCTTAATCAGCTCACCGTTGATTTATTGGGGAACCAGGTGCCACTTGATGGTAATGGATATAGCCAGCTAATGCTTAACTTGGCAAATGATTTTGTTTCTTGCCTTGCGCAGCAGTAACTAAAGCCGCATAAAGTAACGCGTAAAAAGGAACCATATTGAGCGATACAAAACCATTAATCCTTGTAGACGGCTCGTCTTACCTGTTCAGAGCTTTTCACGCCCTACCACCGCTAGTGTCCAGCAAGGGACAGCCTACGGGAGCTGTGAAGGGCGTCATCAATATGATTCGAAGCCTGATTCGGAATCATCCAGGCAGCCATATCGCGATTGTATTCGATGCCAAAGGCAAAACCTTTCGTAATGCCGTGTACGCTGGGTACAAAGCCCATCGCCCGCCGATGCCTGATGAACTTCGATCCCAGATACGGCCGATTCACAGCATAATAAAAGCAATGGGTCTGCCGCTGCTTATTGTGGAAAATGTCGAGGCGGATGATGTGATTGGCACACTTTCTTTACAGGCTAGCAATAAAGGCGTGACAACATTAATCTCAACTGGCGACAAAGATTTGGCGCAACTGGTCAATAAGCAAGTAACGCTGATGAACACCATGACCAATGAGATATTAAATGAAGAAGGGGTAAAAAATAAATTTGGCGTGCCACCGAGCAGAATCATCGACTACCTGGCATTGATGGGAGATAAATCAGATAACATACCTGGTATTCCTAGTGTGGGACCAAAGACGGCTGTCAAATGGCTGGAGGAATATGATTCCATTGAGGGGGTTATAAAAAACGCGAAACAAGTAAAAGGGAGAGTTGGCGAGCGGCTGCGAGAAAACATCGACCTCTTAAGGCTATCCTATGAGCTAGCTACCATTAAACTCGATGTCGCGCTGGATGTAGAGATTGAAGACTTAGTTAGTGCCGCAGAAAATCAGGAAGCTCTGCACGAATTATTTTCTGCAATGGAATTTAAAACCTGGGTAAACGACCTTGAAGCAAAAGGAGTGAGCTCCGCTGCATCGATAACTGATGCGGTTGAGGCAGAGAAAACTGTTACTGAAATTAATGCCAACCCGGACTCCATTAGTTACGAAACCATCACAACAGACTCAGACTTTGCCAAGTTGCTGTCGGCGTTAGGTGCAGTGAAAAAATTTGCATTATCCTTAGAGCATGAGCCAGCGCATTTTATGCAAGCGGAAATTGTCGGTCTGGCCATTAGTTATAAAATTGGACAAGCATTCTATATTCCATTAGCTCATCGCTATGATGATTGCCCGCAGCAACTTGATTCAGAGAAAGTACTCAAGGCGCTTAAACCAGCTCTAGAAAACGTGGTGATAGCTAAGCTTGGATATGACCTCAAACAAACAAAGCATTTGTTGGAAAATCAGGGCATTGCATTGGGTCCACTGAAATTTGATGCCTTGCTGGCATCTTATGTTATTAACTCGGTGGCGTCGAAACACAAGTTGTCCGATATTGCTCAGACTTATCTGGGCACGAAAGAAAAAAGCATTACTGAGGAGTTGGGCAAGGGAAGAAATAAAATTTCTTTAAACGAAGTCCCTATAGAAATCATGACTTCCTTCGCCGCTGAAAAAGCGGATTTCATATTACGTTCTTCAATTGCTCTGAATGAGAGGTTGGCCACGACCGGATACTTGTTGGGCCTCTACGATTTTTACGAATTGCCTTTAATTGAAGTGTTGCAAAAAATGGAAAGAAATGGAATTAGTGTCGACGCGCAATTATTGGCACAGCACAGTAAGGAGTTGGCTGATAAACTCAATAAGTTGGAACAAGCGGTATTTAAAATATCAGAAGAAGAATTTAATCTGGGCTCACCCAAACAATTACAAAATATTCTCTATGAAAAGCTCAGTCTGCCAATTTTGAAGAAGACTAAAACTGGCCAGCCTTCCACGGCTGAACCGGTACTTCAGGAATTGGCAGCAGATTATGAATTGCCGAAATTAATTCTCGAGCACCGCAGCTTAAGTAAATTAAAATCTACTTATACGGATAAATTACCGATGGAGATTAATGAGAAATCGAAGCGAATTCATTCTTCCTTCCAACAAGCTGTTGCTGCCACTGGCAGATTGTCTTCGACTGATCCTAACCTGCAGAATATTCCTATTCGAACCGCTGAAGGCCGTCGCGTTCGGCAGGCGTTTAACAGTGTCCAGGGGTATAAACTGGTAGCAGCAGATTATTCGCAAGTGGAGCTGCGCATCATGGCTCACTTGTCTCAGGATGAGGGGCTGCTGTCTGCTTTTTCCAAGGGCGTTGATGTGCATCGGGCGACGGCCGCAGATGTTTTTGGTGTTGCTGTTGATGCGGTGTCTACTGGCCAGCGGCGCAGTGCGAAAGCGATCAACTTCGGTTTGATCTATGGGATGTCGGCGTTTGGTTTGGCAAATCAGTTAAGCATTAGCCGAAGAGATGCGCAAACCTACGTGGAAACCTATTTCGCAAAATACCCGGGTGTTCGCAAGTACATGGATGAAACTCAGGCCAAGGCGGATGAGGATGGTTTTGTTGAAACTCTTTTTGGACGTCGACTTTATTTGCCGGACATTCATGCCGGTAATGGCATGTTAAGAAAGGCTGCCCAGCGTACTGCGATCAATGCGCCGATGCAGGGGACAGCCGCTGATATTATTAAGCGCGCCATGATTGATATCGATCATTGGTTAACTAGTGGGAATTTGGACGCACGGATGTTACTTCAGGTGCATGATGAACTTGTGTTTGAAGTGAAAGAAGAAGATATCGATCTGTTGTCTGATGGCGTACGGTTTCGGATGGTTACAGCGGCTTCTCTTGATGTGCCGTTGGTGGTGGATATCGGTGTTGGGGATAATTGGGATCAAGCTCACTAGCCTAATGTCTCCTCGTGCAAGCTCTGCGTTTCTTGGACGGCGGGGGTTAGCCACCTGGTGAGAGTTTTGAGTGCTGGTTTAATCCCGACCTGCTTTAGCGATGAGAATAGCTGAACGCTGATATTCGGCATTTCCGCCAACTCTTTTTGTACTTTTAGCAGTGTGTTTTGCGCGGGGCCCCGCTTCAGCTTGTCGGATTTGGTAAGTAGCAATAGCAGCGGCAGGTTTGATTGGGTTGCCCATTCAATCATGGTGCGATCAAATTCCTTTAGCGGGTGACGTACATCACTGAGTAGTACCAGGCCGACCAGAGGTTCTCGATTTCGAAGGTATTTTTCCAGCTCTAATTGCCATTTGTTTTTGATTGCAAGCGGTACTTTGGCATAGCCGTACCCAGGCAGATCTACAAGATACTTGCCTTCTTCAACCGTAAAGAAATTAATGAGCTGGGTTCGACCGGGTGTCTTGCTGATGCGAGCCAGGTTGGTTTGCCCGGTGAGGGTATTGATTGCACTGGATTTCCCGGCATTGGAGCGACCGGCAAACGCCACTTCAGCCAGACTGTCAGTGGGGCAGGCCTGGAGTTGAGCGGCGCTAGTGGTGAAGCTGGTTTGTTGAAAGTTCACAATTCGATTCCTGTTCTCTCTGGAACTGGTCTATATTTTCCATACTGGGGGTCGGTGTCGGAGTATATACGCCGAGCTCTTATCAATCTATTGGCGGTTCTGCTTGGCGCTGGGCTGAAAATCCGGTTTATAGAGTCGACCGGAGAAATAAGTTATAATCCGCGACCGTTCTGTGGCGCTGCGCTGCAATTCGTCAATTTGTTTAAGTTAAGGAGCACTTGGAATCCCCATGAACACACTTGTAAGAGTTCTTCTATCTGCTTTATTAATCAGCCTTATGGAGCCCACTTTGTTGTTTGCTCAAGGTGATGCGGCTGCTGGCCAGGCTAAGTCCGCGCTGTGTGGCTCGTGCCATGGTGCTGATGGCAATAGTGTTATTACGTTGAACCCAAAATTAGCCGGTCAAAATGCCAAGTATCTGGTCAAGCAGATGATGGATTTTAAATCTGGCGCTAGGCTAGGCCAAACCATGGTCGCGATGATTGCGAATGTATCTGAGCAGGATATGCAGGATATTGCCGCGTATTACGCCTCGCAGACGTTGTCAGTTGAAGGGGCGGACGAGGCGTCAATTGAACTGGCGCAGCCATTGTACCGGGCTGGTATCAAAGATCTGTCAGTTGCGGCCTGTACAGCGTGTCACTCGCCAACAGGAAGCGGTAATTCACAGGCTGGGTTTCCGGCGATAGGTGGTCAGCACGCTGACTACACGCTATTGCAGCTAAAGGACTTTCGGTCTGGCACACGTGCAAATGACACCAGCGGAATGATGCAAACCATCGTAGAGCGGTTAACTGACAAAGAACTGGAAGCAATGGCTAGTTATTTATCTGGCTTGAATTAATAAATTTCTAAACAGACGGCGGACATTGGCTTATTTGCCTTGTCTCTGGCAACAAAGTCCGTATTTTGCGGTCAAATGATTAGATATCGCATCTAAGTGCAATGGTAAGCCGCAAGGCACTGTGGTACTGTTTTTGTAGATTTCTGAACTAAAAGTTAGGGAGCAGAAAAATGATTAAACGATTAATGCAAATAGTGGCATTCGTAGCGTTGATACCAATGGCATTTGCGGCGGTAGCTCAGCCCGAGAGATATGTCTCCGGAACCCACTACACGGAACTTAGCGCACCGGTAAAGACTAATGACGCCTCTAGAGTGGAAGTCCTCGAAGCGTTTTGGTATGGCTGCACGCACTGTTTCCGCTTTGAACCACTGATTACGAATTGGGAAGCGAACAAAGCTGATGATGTGGATTTCGTACGTTATCCAGCGATGTGGAATGCGCTTATGAAGATCCATGCCCAGGTTTACTTTGTAGCTGAGGCCTTGGGTGCGGTGGAGCTATTGCACGAGCACATATTCAATGCCATCAACCTGGAAGGCAATCGATTGCAGAATGAGCGACAAATTGGCGCGTTGTTTGCCGAGCATGGCATCAGCCAGTCGGATTTTGAAGCGACGTTTAATTCCTTTACGGTTCGCACCAAAGTTAATCAGGCTGAAAACAGAATGCAGGATTACGAAATCCGCAGCACGCCGAATATGGTTGTAAACGGTAAATACCTGATAGCGACTGGAGAAGCGGTCCGCACCCAAGCTGATATGCTGGACGTTGTGGATTTTCTGGTAGAGAAAGAAAGAAGCCTAATTCGCTCATCTGGCGAGTAACGCGCAGCTCTCATTTACCAGGTACCCACCTTAGTATTGCGCAATCACCGCTGTTTCGGGGCTTAAACACCCGAAATAGCGTATTTGTGCTGTGCCCTCCTCTTATCTTTCCTGAGCGCTGTTTTAATTTAGGCTGTCTTGCCTTGAATCGAGATGATTTCTCTGTAGCCCTGGCTTGCAATCAGCTAAGTTAGTGACCACTATCGCCAAAACTCTTTTATTGAATGAATTCTTAAAATATAGCCTCTGCTGAATGTGAACATTAAGTGGTAGCTTAAGTTGTTGTCTTTTTGTTGCTTAATTTAAGCCCAGGGGATGCTGGCTAAAACTATTTAGCCGATATAACCGACTTAAAGCAGAGAATCAGATCAATCTGAGTGTATGGCTATTTACGAATCAAACAACGAGCAGTGGCAAACCCGGATAATCACCGCGCTACCCCCTGCGCTTCGTACAATTGTTCAGGGCAACTCCAGGCGTGATTTACTCAAGAAGGTAGACGCCACGATGCTTGTATTCGAGGATCGGGTCATCGATCTGGAATCGGGTGAAACCCGAGCCCTACACCAAGCCGAGGAAGAGTCGGGCAGCAACAGGACCACTGGAAATCGGGCCAGCGCTGACCAAATTGCTGCAGCCTGCCAATCTCTGTTGGGCGGAGGCCATAAAGAACACACCCTGCTGCTGTTATTGCCCCCAACTGAATTTGTGGCAACCACGCAGGCCATGCCCGGTGTGACCAGGGAGAACCTGGTTTCAGCCCTTAGACTACAAACCGAAACATTATTGCCGAGTTATGAAGGCAGCCTCTCACTGGCCATAAGTTCCGCTGCCATGGACCGCGATGATGCTCGGGTCGCGCTATGGATAGCTGATGCCAGCCTGTCACACTACTTCGACGCTTTTGCGGAAAAAGCGATGTTTCTGGCTGCTGTGATGCCACGAAACCTGCTGGCAATATCAAAATCTTCCAGCTATCAGCTAATCGATCGGGACGCTCAAGCGGCTACCAGAATTTTGCAAAGACAGGGAGTATTGCTGCGCTGGTTACATGTTAACAATATTGACTTTCAGCAGGACGAATTTGTTGCGCAGTGGGAAAAAGGCGAGCAGGAAGCAGCAGGTATAGAGACCCAGACCATAGCAAGCGAAGCGGGCTATCTTGCCCTGGTGCAAACAAACAAAGGCAATGATTACTGTTTCTTTCCACAGGGTGCATTAGATGTCAGGAAGAAAGTGGAGAAGGGTAGAAAGGTAGTCTTCGCTGCGGCGGCAGCTGTTGTGCTCATGTTTTTGATGTCAGTTCCCTTCATTGGTCAATCGCTCGAATTCAGAACGCTGGCGGCAAGATTGCAATTCCAGAGCAGTTTGTCTATTGACGCGCGGCGGGATCAAGCGGTGGTGGTAAATTTTGAAAATGAGTGGGGACCGCTGAATGATTTTCCAGAGCAACGTCTCAGGGAGGCCATGTTTACACTGCAGAACATTCTAAGCCCTGATGCGCTGAGCTCAATGGAGGTGACCGACGGCCTGATAAAAATCCAGGGTTCAAGTGTCGAGCCCCAGTCCATTCTCCAGCGCCTAGAACAGGACCCATTGTTTACCGAAGTAATTTTCTCAAGAGCCACAAATAACTTGCGTTACTACATCGATTTGAGATTAAGCACAGTAAATTTCGATGGATATATGGTCAGGTATTTTCCTGACGACTAGCGGCTTTGTAAAAAGTTACAAGATTAGGGGGTTGAGTTAAACCAATGCAAGTTTCTTCACGAGAGAAAAACATTTTACTGCTGGCCGTTCTGGTCGCGCTGGCTTTTGTTTTTTTCAATGTCTTGCCCAGGGTTCAGGCGGTTTACCAGAGTCGGCAGGAAAATATCGAAGGCGTTGAGTTAAACATTGACAGAGAACAGCGCCTGGTCGAGAACACCGTTCTCTGGCAAGACCGCCGAGTGGAAGTGGAGGCAATGCTAGCCGAGTTTGAGGCTCAGGTTTTTTCTGGCGCAACCATTCCCATAGTGGAAGCGAATATTCAGCGCGCGCTGTCGCAATATGCCAGAGACTCAGGTATCACGGTGAGTTCGACCCGTCTAGCTGAGCGCATTGAAACCGAAGGTTGGTTATTAATCAGCCAGGAAATGTCTTTCAGAACCACCAATGCAGGTAACACGGTGACCTTCCTGGGAAGGTTGGAGAAGTCGGCGCCAAGACTACGGGTTACTGATTTCAGTGTAAGTCGTAGCCGAAACCAATACAGCGGGTCGATTACGGTAGTGGGTTTCGCTCGCAGCGAAGGCTTGTCAATGGCAACCGCTGCTACACGATGAACTTAACACAACAAGAGAACTAGCAGGGACAGAATAGAAAGTGAGTTACTCACCAATAACATTACCGATTTTCAGTCAGCTGCTTGAACCGCAGGGAATAGCTCCTGCCCAGGATTATGCAGAGACCGGCAAACTGATTTGCGAAAGACTGCCGGATATAGAGACCCGAGCCAAAATACGTTTTATTGTAAATGAGCTGGTACATTTTGATCTCGACACCGATGACAAAGTGCGCAGATTAAGCAAACACTGGCGTGCCGAACTTTCCCCCCAGATTGAAAGCAGCGATGAAGAGCTCTTTGTTTCTGGCTTCGAAGACGATGAGGCATTGATGGACCTCGCCTCCGATGCGCCAATTATTCGCCTGGTTAATCACCTATTCGCCCGCGCGCTGGACTTAAGTGCCAGTGACATTCATTTTGAACCCAGTGAAACCCATCTTGATGTGCGCTGCCGAGTCGACGGTATCATGACGCGCATAGAACGCTTCCCGGTCAAGATCCACACGGCGGTAGCGTCTCGTCTTAAGCTGATGGCCAAGATGGACATTGGCGAAAAACGCTTACCCCAGGACGGGCGTATTGATTATCAGATCGGCGCCAAGCAACTGGATATGCGAGTCTCAACATTGCCCGGTGTCTACGGCGAGTCAGTGGTGTTGAGAATACTGGACCGGGGCGACACCGAGGTCAGCTTACTGCAGCTGGGCATGCCCGAAAAAATTTTGGGACAGTACCAACATATCATCAGCCAGCCTCATGGAATGATATTAATAACCGGCCCAACCGGTAGCGGTAAAACCACGACGCTGTATGCCACGCTGGAAAAAATTAAAAGCGAAAAGCATAAGATCATTACCGTTGAAGATCCGGTTGAATACCAACTTGAAGGCATCACCCAGATTCAGGCTAACGCCAGTATCGGGCTCAGCTTTGCTGAAGGGCTTCGCTCCATTGTAAGACAAGACCCGGACATACTCATGGTGGGGGAAATCCGTGACCATGAAACCGCCGAGATCGCGATCGAATCGGCTCTAACCGGGCACCTAGTGTTTTCAACCTTGCACACCAACGATGCGGCCGGTGCCGTTACTCGTTTGCAGGACATGGGTGTCGAAGGTTATTTGATTAGCTCCAGCTTACTGGCGATTCAGGCCCAACGTCTGGTTAGGCGAGTCTGTACCGACTGTTCTGAATTACATGAACTCAGTATGGACGAGGCCACTGTGCTCGAGATAGAACAAAGTTTTTGCCCGCAGGTAAATCGTGGCAGCGGTTGTGATCGATGCGGGAACACCGGCTACCGGGGACGAATCGGTTTGTATGAGTTATTGGAAATGAGCGATGCCATTCGGCACCACATCGCCACCACTGCCGATGCTAACGTTATTCGGGAGCAGGCCATTAGTGAAGGCATGAAGACATTACGTCAGGATGCGCTGGAGAAACTGAAAGACGGGCTAACTACGCCGGAAGAAGTTGTGCGAGTGACAAGGGCGCTATGAGCACATTGTATTTTAAATATCAGGCTTTCGACTCCCATGGCAAAGTGCAGAATGGGCAGCTTAATGCGGAGTCTGAGCGCGAGGTGGTCCGAATTCTGCGAGGCAAAAAGCTGACACCGGTAAAGATCCGAGAAACAAAACAGGGCACGTCACGCATCCGAAACAAAAAAATATCCCACACCAATTTATTGGATTTTACCAATGGCCTTTGCACGCTGGTCGAGGCCCGGGTTCCCATCGACAAGGCATTGAGATTACTGGAGGGCATTACAGAATCTTCTGCCATGCGGGAATTGGTGCTTAACCTGTTGCGCGATGTGAAAGAAGGCAAGAGCCTGGCAGAAGCATTGGAATCCCGCCCCGATATTTTTTCCAAGATGTATATCAATATTGTCAAAGCAGGTGAGGAAGGTGGTATTCTGGATCATCTACTGCCAGATCTGGCAGACTATATGGAAACCAGTGCCAAAACTCGGCAGGCAGTTATCTCGGCCATGATTTACCCGATCGTGTTACTGGCAACCGGCGTAATCTCGGTGTTTCTTTTACTGATTTTTGTTGTTCCACAGTTTGCCGCCATGTTCGAAGATGCGGGAACTGAAATCCCAGCTGCCGCTGCTTTTTTGCTGTCATTAAGCTCTGGTATTCAGAGCTATGGTTATCTCTTAATTGTATTCATCGTGTTACTGGTGGTCGGTTGGAAAAGACTGGACAAAGCCCCCCATACCAGAATGCAACGGGACAGTTTCCTGTTGTCTTTGCCCATGGTGGGTACGTTAATTTTGTATAAGGAGTGTGCCGTTTTTACTCGCACACTGGGGGCACTTTTAGCGGCAGGCATTCCACTTATCCGAGCATTGCGCGTATCCAGAGAGGTGGTTGCTAATGCCGTGCTTACCCACCACCTCACTGACGTTGAAGAAGACGTGCGCGGCGGTGCTGGCCTTGGCCATTCCCTGGAAAAAACCGGTCATTTCCCCACTCTGCTTCACCAGCTCGTGGCCGTGGGAGAAGAGTCAGGTCGAACTTCTAGCATCTTGCTTAAATTAGCAACTACTTTTGATACCTATGTGCGCAATCAAATGTCCACATTGGTAGCCGCGTTACAACCGGCACTCATCATATTTCTGGCCATCGCTGTCGGCGGCATAACTATTACCATGCTTTCTGCCGTGTTCAGTATGAATGCGGTGGAATTTTGAATATTCGGAGATCAGTGTGAAATTTAAGACAAGGTCTAAATTAATAGCGAAATCGACAGGGCAAACAATCACCCTTCTAGTTTGCGCAGTCACCCTGTCATCCTGTGCAATATTAGACAGGCAATCCGGTGTGGCTGCGTCGGCACCGGGTATACCAGCTGCGCTCGGGGTTAACAGTGCATCGAATACCGGCAGCGGGATTCAACAAGCAGCGGTCCCGGAAATCCTAAGGAACAATCCAATTGAGCAACAGGCGCTAATCGATGAAATTAATCGTGACGGCCAGGCACGGAGCATTTCTGGATACACCGAAATGGTTCCTGCCCCAGTACAGGCCGATGGCGAGAATGTGGTTGAGCTTAATTACGAACAGGCGGACCTGCGCCTGGTTCTGGAAGAACTGGCGGATGCACTGGACATCACATTGGTGATTGATCCCAGCATCGATGGTCGAGTAAGCATTCGCACATCGGCAAACCGTCCACTAGCCCGGGAAGATATCTTCCCTCTGATACGCTTGCTTACGCGTGATGCCGGCATCGTGCTGGAGCAGGTTGGTAACCTGTACAATGTCAGAAGAGTGGCTGGCAACCTGCCGGTGGAGATTACCACCGCCGGTGCATTGGGTCAGGGCAGCGCGGCCCGCATCATGCAAATCACACCGCTAACCTATGTATCAACTGAAGCAGTAAGCGAAGTGTTAGGCCCGCTGTTAGAGCCGGACGGAGAAATCAGACAGATAAGTAATAACAGCCTACTCGCCATTAGTGGCACAGTTTCCCAATTGGAGCGGGTGAATCAGTTACTGCTTCTTGTCGATGCTGATCCTTTTACAAATCAGGGAATACAGCTCTATCAATTGGCTAATGCCAATGCGGTTGAAGTAGCCACCGAACTGTCTGAAATTCTGTTATTGATAGAGGGCGCGATGCCGGCTTATCAAGTGAAAGGCATCGAGAGAATCAACGCCATTTTGGTCACGGCACCAGCCACCAGAGGCTTCGATGAAATCTCGCGCTGGGTTCGCATCCTCGATGCTGCAGGGCAAGAGCAAGTAGAACAGTTATTCCACTACCCGGTTAGAAACTTGAACGCCGTTGAGCTTGCCGAGACACTATCCGGAGTGTTCGAAGATAACGACGATGAGGAAATATTGCGACCCAGGCAACAGGATAATTCACTAAGTGTTTTGTCCAACGAAGGTGGCCCGCTGGTTATCCAATCAACAGATGCCGCGGTTTCTGCCAACCTGAGCGTCAAAATTGTTGCTGATGAGGCCTCCAACAGTCTGTTAATCAGAGGCACAGCAAGAGATTATCGGCAGCTGTTAACCACGATTAATCAGCTCGATGCGGTGCCACTGCAAGTTATGATCAGCGCAGTGATTGCACAAATTACGCTAACCGATTCCACCAAATTTGGTGTCGACTGGTCACGGGTTGCAGATAACAGCATCATCGGTCCCACCTCGACGGTGACTAGTACGGCATTTTTGCCCGGTGCTGGCCTGGACGGGCTATTGTTTACCAAGTCATTTCTAGACGGTGCGTCAAGGGTGGATGCCACGCTGGAAGCCATCGCGGTAAACAACGACGTGCAATTGCTGGCCAGGCCTTCGCTGACTGTGATCAACAACCAGGAAGGGGCAATTCGCATCGGGTCAGAGGTTCCGGTGGAGCAGGGGCAATCTATCGCCACAGGCGGCATAGCCACGACCAATATTCAATATCGGGACACCGGTATTGTGCTCACCATTACCCCGCAGATTAATAACAATGGCATTGTGAACCTACTTATCAATCAGAGTCTATCCTCAGTGGACAGCGGCTCAGCCGGAATCAACGGTAATCCGGTATTTAACAATCAGGAAATTGACACCACGGTCGTGGTCCGAAACGGGGAAAACGTAGTGCTAGGCGGCCTCATACAATCCGATAATGAAAATCTGAACACGGGTGTCCCGATACTTAATCGTGTGCCGGTGGTGGGCAATCTGTTTTCTTACCGGCAAGAGAAGTTAGAGCGCAAAGAGCTTTTCATCGTACTGCGGCCGGAGGTCATCAATTTGAATGAGCAAAGCAGTATACAATACTCGGATATACTGGACCGGTTTGCTATGGTGTCAGAATTGCTCGGCAGTGCAGAACTTTAAATTTTTCAGGCAAGGGTTTATAAACAAGTACTTTCTTTAAAACCACAGAGGTAAAGGCCTACGCCACGACTCTGCAAATGGCATCGATATGAAAAGCAACAGACGCACTAATCAACAAGCAGGCTTTACCCTCATCGAAATACTCGTGGTCATGGCCATAATCGGCATGCTGGCGGTGATGGTTGCGCCCAATATTTTCAATCAGCAGGCCGGTGCTCAACGTGACGCGGCACTGTCTCAAATTTCTACTCTCGAATCAGCCTTGGATACCTACCGGCTGGATGTGGGTGAATACCCCGATAGTATGGACGGTTTAATGGAAAACGACTCGGATCGAGCCTCCTGGAATGGGCCCTACCTGCGCCGAGCGGTCCCGATGGACCCTTGGGGCAACGAATATGTCTATGATGTAGATGGCCGAGAATTTACCCTAATCTCCTACGGTGCCGATGGTGAGCGAGGCGGTGAAGAAGATGGCGCCGATATTGGGCTTGGGCTTTAGCCGCCACATGGTTCGCAAAGTCGCTGGCAAAGTACTGCACTCGGCTGCTGGATTTACCCTGCTTGAAATTCTTCTTGTGGTCGCCATTCTGGGCATGGCCAGTATTCTGGTTGTTCCTAATCTCACTGGCCTTGAATCTCGCACCTTCAACGCACAGGTTCGCCAAGCTACATCCTTGCTTAATTACGCCCGGCGTATTGCCGTGGTAAGCGGACAGCCCAGCACCGCCAGCTTCCACGTCAGCGAGGGCTCAACGGCGGAAGAGCGCGTGGCAACCGGTTCACCCACTTCGGTCGGTCGTTGGGACAGTAATGGTACAACCTTGAGTTTTAGAGACAGCACCGAAACAGAAGCCGAGGTGGACGAAATGATAGAAATTACATTCTATCCCGAGGGTGGCAGTACCGGGGGCACCTTGTTGCTTTCCCAAGCCGGGCAGCTGGCCAATATCATCATCGACCCATTCACCGGTCGGGTTTCATCGGAAATTCCTGAACAGTGATGCACCCAATGCAAACGCCAAGCAAACAAAAAGGTTTTACCCTACTGGAAGTGATCGTTGCACTGACCATCACGGGGTTTGTGCTGGGCGGGCTGTTTTCTCTTGTAGGCGGCAGCAAGCAACTCTCCTGGCGCTCTGAAGAAAGCCTGATACGCGCTACTCGAATACGGGCCGCCACCAATTTTGCGCTGCTTGAAAATGAATTCAACGAAGTGGAATTGATACTTGAAGATCAAAACTATGAGATACGTCCGGCAGAGTTACTCATTGAACCGGAGCGGAAAACCCAGGGCACTATCCACACCTTGCAAGCTTACGAAATCGTTGACGAAGATCGGGATGAAATAATCTCAGGCAGTCGCTGGCTGCGATTGGATCTGCCGCGCTGACGACTGGCATCACACTATGAAACAACAACACCGACAAACTGGCTTCACCCTGATCGAGATCACCCTGGCTCTCGCGCTGACTGCCTTACTGCTGGGATTGCTAAGTGCCAGTGTCTATATGGTGGCCGAGGACTGGAATAGAAACTCCGACGTGCTCGATCAAAGCCTGGATGAAGCCCTGTCTATCTTGCAAGTTGACCGGGCATTGCACGGGGCGTTTCCCCACAGTTACACCGATGAGGAGTCGCTTGCGCGGTTAATTTACTTCATCGGAGAAGACGACTATCTCAGCTGGGTCTCGGCGGTATCCCCGCAGCGAACTGCGGGTTTAACCGTGTGGGAGCTGTTTCCGGTGGACGACGAAGGCGTTTATTTAACCCTGGTCCCTGCCTTCACTGACAACCCGGCCGAGCGGCTGGAAGAGGCAGAGCCGGAGCTAATCTTGCCCAACTATACGGTCGAGTTCAGCTATCTTTATGAAGACCTCAATGAGAGCAAATTGTGGCAGGAAGAATGGCTCGGTGAAGACCTGCTCAGCCTGCCACTGGCCGTTTATGCTCACTTCACGCCGATGCGGGCGTATCGTGATGACAATGAAGAACTGGAAATAGTCGCGCGCATTAAAAATAATACGCACCGCAGTATCCTGCCCTCCACCGGGCTGCAATAGCGGGTTTGCGAGAGATAATGAAAGCAACAATGAAAAACCCAGCGCTAAATCGTCATCAGTCCGGCTCGGTGTTAATCATCGTGCTATGGACTGCCGTGCTGTTAACGGTGCTGGTAACCGCGATGGCCAGCAAGGTAAGACTGTCAGCCACAACCGCGTTCCACAATCAGGAGGCAACTAGCCAGTGGGCAGTGGTGATGGCAGCGATTAATCAGGCTGAAATGGAGCTTATGCTGGAGCGCATGCCGAGGCCCATAGGTGAGATACAAGAGGAAACTGAAGAAGGGGAAATTCGGATACCCGCCTATCGCTTCAATGGTCAACCGCTGGCATTGAACTATCCTGCAGGTGACAACATCATGGTACGAATTTACGATCACGCCGGGAAAATAAATCTAAATCGAATTCCGCGGCGCAATATGCAATTGTTAATCGAGAAGCGGCTCGGTGGCGACGACGCGGACCCTGAAGAGGTGCAAGACCTGCTTTCAGCATGGACCGACTGGACCGACCTGAACGATCTAGAAGGACTCAATGGTGCCGAAAAAGAATACTATCAATCGCTAGACCAGCCATTTAGCCCACGCAATAATCCAGAGCTGGATACCGTAGATGAACTGCTGCACGTACGGGGCTTCGCAGAATTATTCGAGGGCGTAAACCTGGAAGCCGCGTTTACTATCTATGGCAATTCGCGCACCGTGAACCTGAACCTAGCAAGCCGGGAAACCATGCAACTTCTTCCGGGGCTGGATGATGAGCTAATCGAAAACATCATCGCCTACCGAGAGAGAGAGGGGATACAAAACCGCGCGGAAATTGGAGAACTCGTGCCCTTTGAAAACTTGCTGAAATTATCCAGCTGGGTAGGCAACAACACATCGAATATTTATACCATTTTTGCCTACACCAAACTCGAATGGGCAGAAGGTTCCTTTGCCGAAGCGCCGGACGGAGATGAATACACGATTAATCCAGATGCCGCGGTACAAGCCTACATGGAAATTGTACAAGTGAGTAGCTTCAACGAGCTGCCTCGAATCTACAAGGTCGAACCGTACGGCCACCTGCCTGATACCTCACCTGCCCGAATAATCGAATACGATATTGATTTGGATTAAGTCAGTGCAAGAGTTGCTAACTAGGGTTGGCAATTAAAAGATTGTGAACTACAGTTAACAGATGATAGAGGTTTTCAAAACCGAAGACTAGAGCTCAAGCTCGGATCGACAGAATGGAGTTAGGAAATTTTGGAGACTTTGCCTCAGTAGGCGATAGTGTAAGTGAGCTGCGAATTTTCTACGGCCCTCATTACAGGGTTTATTTCACTAAGCGTTCAGCCTTCGTTGTCATTCTTCTAGCTGGGCGCGACAAAAACTCCCAAATTAAAGGTATTAAGAAGCTAAAAAACTAGCCTAACAATTAGAGGTTTTGATCAAGTCTGTAAAGGTTGCTCGCTGGGAATCGGCTAATTACTTAGAGATCGATGAAGGTATTCAGGGTTATTTGGAAGTGTGCATTGCAGAAGCTGGCCGCGATCCTAGTTTTATTGTTCTTGCGTTGGGTGTTGTTGCTCGTGCCAAGAATATGAGTTAACTCGCACGCGATACAGGATTATCC